>OLPO01000007.1_pt1 | contig 278157 bp, 225 predicted proteins | sample 1672831 | NCBI WGS metagenome assembly OLPO01 (sample SAMEA3136728, study PRJEB25190) | human gut metagenome | reverse complement strand
CTAAGTCGTCGTCATCTACATCGTCTGTGTCATCGTCATCTAAATCTAAGTCGTCATCATCTATATCGTCTGTGTCATCATCGTCTAAATCTAGGTCGTCGTCATCTTCTATATCATCCGTGTCATCATCGTCTAAATCTAGGTTGTCGTCATCTTCTATATTATCTGTATCATCATCGTCTAAATCTAGGTCGTCGTCATCTTCTATATCATCCGTGTCATCATCGTCTAAATCTAGGTCGTCGTCATCTTCTATATTATCTGTATCATCATCGTCTAAATCTAGGTTGTCGTCATCTTCTATATCATCCGTGTCATCATCGTCTAAATCTAGGTCGTCGTCATCTTCTATATCATCTGTATCATCATCGTCTAAATCTAGGTCGTCGTCATCTTCTATATCATCTGTATCATCATCGTCTAAATCTAGGTTGTCATCATCTTCTATATCATCTGTATCATTATCGTCTAAATCTAGGTCGTCGTCATCTTCTATATCATCTAGATCTAAATCATCTTCTTTTGTATTGTCAGCATTATCTAAATTTAACTTTCCATCCTCTATGTTGTTTCCAATGTTTTCTTCATCTAAGTCATCATTTTCTTCATTTTTCTTTTTATCTTTTACTTTTGATTTTACATTTATTTTTTTATTATTCTTTAATAAATCATCTTCTTCAAAATCTAAATCATCTTCATAATTCTCGTTTTCAATTTTTTTATTTGACTTTTCTAATTTTTTCTTATTTTCTGTCTTTGTTTTATTTTCTTCAGTTTGATTTAATGTTTTACGAGGTCTACCTCTTTTTCTTTTTACAACAGGCTCTTCTTCTTTTTTTTCTTTACGAGGTCTTCCCCTTCCTCTTTTTACATTGCTATCTTCTTTTATTTTTGTTTTCTCAGTTTTTTCATTGTCATTTTCTGTTATTGAAGTTAATTTATTATATTTAGAGCTATTCTTTTTTAATATTTTTTTTGTTCTTAATGATAATGATTTGATAACAGTCTTAAGATCTTCTTTACTTAATTTAGAACATATATTATCAAATTTTTTTACATATTTTTCTTCATCTAATCCAATTTGATTTAAATATTTTACAGCCTTTTCAACATCACTTACAGAATTATTGTTTTTTTCTTCATTTATACTTTTTTCTTTACTTTTTTTACTTTTTACTGTGCGCTTTTCATTTTCAACTGTGTTTTTTTCATTGTTTTTCATTGTTTTTTCAACATTTTTTTTATTATCTTTTTCAGATATCTTTTTTTTCTTATTAATAACTTCATCTTTAATATTATAATAATCTCCTGCTTGTGACTTATTTCTTGGTTTTATCGTTAATTCATATATTCTTTTTTTTGTTATATCAGCACCATTTATTCCATTATAAATATTTAATTCGTATAAGTATTTATTCATTTTTTTATTATTACTCAAAAAAATTATTGGAATCTGTTTATTATTTTTTAAAGCTACACTTCTGATTGACTTTAACTTTGCTAATATTAACTTGCTTTTATTTTCACTTTTATTTATCTTTTCATCTATATCATCACTAATTACTATTCTATCATAATTATTATTCTGTTGTAATTCTCTTAAAATTGCAGTAAAGTTATTTACCTCTTTGTATACTATTTTTTTTCCATAATCACGCTGATATTTTCGAACAATAGTATCAACAATATTATTATCGTCCCTTATTGCAAATAAAACTTTCATTTGTACTACCTCCGTTTTTAATTTCTGTTTTTTTATTTTTGCCCATTTAATTTTCTAAATATACCTCTTCTATTCGTTTGATTAGGAATTATTACACCAGATTCATTAACTCCTGACTCCTTATTTAAGTCCCTAGTAACAACCGTATTCTGCTGGTTTTCTGAAATTGACTGCTTTACACTCACTTTTGCATATCTAAAGTATTCTTTTGAATTATCTTCTAATATTATTCTTACATCTAAAGGTAACTTACTTATAATCAATTGAATTTGTTCGTCAGTATATTCTCTTGAAATTTTTGCAAAACCCCTTACACATTTATCAGTATTAGATTTATTGACACTGAAAAATCTTAATATACTAAGAAGCTCTCTATTATTTATAATACTTTCATTATTAACACTTGCATATTTTAAATTTGATGGATCTAAATTATACTGAATTTTCGCAATTTTTTTGCTTCTTGGTCTCTCTATTAGAGCACAAACATTTTGAATTGTTCTCTCTCTTCCTAATAATATATTATATATACCTAAAATAAATAATTTAGACAGAATTGGATCTCTTTCACTTCTTCTGTCACTACCTAACAATATAATAGGTATAGCTGTTCCATCATCTTTATATGCTTCATCTGTAATTTCATCTAAATGTTTATATAAATTTAAATCTTCACTTTCATAACTATCATTTATGCTTTTCTCAAAATCCTCACTAATTATAATTCTATCGTATTGATTATCCCTTGTTTGTTTTATTTCATTTACTATAGCATCATAATAAAAAACTCTTTTATATGAAATTATCTTTTTATACTGTTTTTGATATTCATTACATATAATATCAACAATATCCTCATTATTATTTTCATTGTTACTAACTGCAAAAAGTACCCTCATTATTATTTACTCCTTATCTTTATGGTTAATCTGTGGATTTTACAACAACAGCAAATATTAGTGGTAATATTTGACATATTATTATTATTGTTATTGCTGCAATCATTGAGTTAAATCCTTTATCTCTTATGTCTAAACGTTTCATTCCTATAACATATTCATATATTGCACAAAAAGCAATTCCAACCAATCCTATAGGAATACTATATACTTGAACTAAATGTAGTGCATATGCTGCCATGCCATATGTATCAGAACCATATTTTGCTTTATAATCATCTAAACTTTTTAATTGTTCTTCTTTTATTCCAATTAATTTTGTTGCTGCACTTTCTTCTTTTGATTCTTCGCTTATTGTATTATTTGTATATTGATTAGTACTATTTACTGTGTTTGCCAAATTTATTGTCATAGTTCCAAATAATAATACCATTATTACTGTAATTATTATTGTTACATTTTTCTTCAATTTATACATTTTTTCTCCTTTCATAACCACATTTTACATATTTTTAACTTATTATATAATACACTACAATACATAAAATATCAAGAAAATATTTTTATTTTATATATTTAATTTATATATTTTTATTTTTAAAGAGAAAAAAGTCATAATATACCTATTTAGTATACTATGACTAAATTTTTTTATACAATTTTTATATTTTTTACGCTGTTTTTAGCTCTAATCTTAATTTATCTGCAATCATTGCAATAAATTCACTATTTGTAGGTTTACCTTTAGCTGCATTTACTGTGTAACCGAATATACTTTCCACAGTATTTTGCTCTCCTCTTCCCCAAGCAACTTCTATTGCGTGGCGAATTGCTCTTTCAACTCTTGATGGTGTTGTATGATATTTTTGTGCAATTTCAGGATATAATTGTTTTGTTATTTGGTTTATTATGTCAATATCGTTTACAACCATCATTATAGCTTCTCTTAAATATTGATATCCTTTTATGTGAGCTGGAACACCTATTTCATGTATCATATTTGTAACTAATGCTTCCAAATTTTCTTCATTTTTCTTTTCATTTGGAGCAATTTCTATGTATGAAGTTTTTATTTCACGACTTGTATATGGTATTTTCGATTGAACCGGTTGAAAAAACTTTAGCTCTTTTATTCTTTTTATTAATACACTTATTTCAAATGGTTTTACTATATAATATTGTGCACCTAAATTAATAGCTTTTTGTGTTATTTTATCTTGACCAACAGCAGAAAGCATTATGCACATTGGCATCTTTTCAATATTGTTTTCTTCTAATCTTTCTAATACTCCTAATCCATCTAATCTTGGCATTATTACATCTAACAGTACAATATCTGGTTCTAAATTTTTTATCATATCAAATGCATCTACTCCATCTCTTGCCATACCTACCAATTCTAAATCTTCCTCAGCATTTATATAACCTGCCAAAGTTGCAGAAAATTCACTATTATCATCTGCAATTAATACTGTTATTTTCTTATTCACCCTAAACCCTCCTAATCATCTTTTTACATTCAAATTATACTTTCTTTTTTGGCAGTTTGCAATACAAAATGGCGGATTTTATGGGTTTTCGTGTCCTTTTAATCGAGTTTATTCGACATTTTGGAGATGTTTTTTTGTCGAATTATGTCGAATGTCATAATTTTAAAATTATCTTGCTCTCTAAACTCAATTTCTAATCTATTTTTTTCAGCATCATTCACTTCTATTTTACAAATAATGAAATCTGAATATTCAGAATTTATTATATTTATATTATTTTTATTACAGTAATACTTAAATTTTTCAAAATCAGCATATGGCAATTTTATTTTAGCTTCATATCCAGGCTCTTGTTCAACTAATGTAGATTTTTTTATTGCCTCTTTTAATGAATCTGAATATGCTCTTACTAATCCTCCTGTTCCCAATAAAATTCCACCAAAATATCTTGTTACTATTACAACTACATTGTATATTGATTGTTTTTCTAATATTTCTAACATTGGAACTCCTGCCGTTCCACTTGGCTCTCCATCATCACTACATTTCTTTTGTATTTCATTTTCATTTAATGTTATATATGCAAAGCAGTTGTGTTTCGCATCATAGTATTTCTTTTTTATTTGCTTTATTTTATTTTCCGCTTCTTGTGGTGTTTCTACATAAAATAAGTTTGCTATGAATCTTGATTTTTTTTCTATTATTTCAGCTGTTGTATTTTTTTCTAATATTGTCTTAAATTTTTCCATAGTATTCTCCTTTTAATTTAATCCTGCAGTTACTCCTGTTGAATATGCTATTTGTAAGTTGAATCCTCCTGTGTATGCATCAACATCTATTATCTCTCCAGCAAAATATAGGTTATTTATTAATTTTGATTCCATTGTTTTAGGATTTATTTCTTTTATATTTATTCCTCCAGCTGTTATTATTGCTTCTTCAACTGGTCTAAACCCACTTATTGTTATGCAAAATTCTTTAAGTATTTTTAATAATTGCATTCTTTCTTTTTTAGATATTTCATTTACTTTTTTATTTGGATTTATCCCTGATAAATGTATTACTGGATCTATTAATTTTTGTGGTAATAGTTCATCTAAACTATTTCTGAATAGTTTATTTTTTTCTTTTTCAAAATCTCTTAAAATTCTTAAATCTAATTTTTCATTACTTAATGCTGGTTTTAAATCGATTTTTAGTATTATTTTTCCCTGTTTTAGTAATTCGTTTATATTTTTGTATCTTATAATATGTGCAGAGCTACTTAGTATTGTTGGTCCAGATATTCCAAAATGTGTAAATAACATTTCTCCAAAGTCATCATATATTACTTTATTTTTTTCAATATCTTCAAATTGTATTTTTACATTTTTTAAACTCAATCCCTGTAAACTTTTACATAACTCCTTAGAATTTTTGTAGTTTTCTAAATTTATTTTTTCAATCGCAGAATTTTCGTTGGCTACAATCGGTATTAATGATGGTTTTATTTCAGTAATTGTGTGCCCTAATTTTTTTGCCATTTCATATCCATCACCAGTTGAACCTGTTGTAGGGTAGCTTTTTCCTCCTGTTGCTAAAATCACTTTGTCTGCATTTATTGTATATTTATTGTTATTAAAAGTATATTCTACTCCTGTTACAGAGGCATCTTTTACTATAATTTGGTTTACTGTCGAGTTTGTATATATTTTAACATTTAAATTTTTTAGCTCTTCATAAAAAGCATCCAATACATCTTTTGATTTATCGCTAACAGGAAATATTCTATTACCTCTTTCTTCTTTTACTTTTACATTATGCTTTTTTAGTAAATTAATAATATCTTCATTTGTAAAATTTTGAAATGCACTATATAAAAATCTACCATTTCCAGGAATATTTTGTATAAATTCATTTATATTTAAACTACTTGTTATATTGCATCTACCTTTTCCTGTTATTAGTAATTTTTTACCTAAACTATTCATTTTTTCAATTAAAATTACATCATTTCCGCTATTTTTTGCAGAAATTGCACTCATTATCCCAGCTGGTCCTCCACCAATAACAACAACCTTCATTTTTTTCAATCCTTTCAAAATTCAATAAATGCTCACTTTATAATTAAAAATGAGCATTTTGTTATTTTATATAATTATAATATTTGTGAAATTGCTCTCATTACACCTAATTTTCCATATTCATAAGTTAATCCACCTTGCATAAAAGCAATATATGGTGGTCTAATAGGTGCATCACAAGAAAGCTCTATTGAAGAGCCTTGTGTAAAAGCTCCTGCTGCCATAATTACTTGATCAGTATATCCTGGCATATCCCAAGGCTCTGGTATTGAATTTGAATCAATTGGTGAGCCCATTTGTATTCCTTGACAATATTTTATTAATTTTTCTTTATCACCAAATTCAATAGTTTGAACTATATCTGATCTTTTTTCATTAAATCTAGGAACTGGTTTATATCCCATTTCTTCAAGCATTTTACTTGCAAATATAGCTGTTTTTAAACTACTAGCTACAACACTTGGTGCCATAAATAATCCTTGTAATATATATTTATTTATTCCCATTGTAGGACCAACTTCTTTTCCTAGTCCTGGAGCAGTTAATCTTTCAGCTGCAAGTTTTACAAGCTCTTTTTTACCTGCAATATATGCGCCATTTGGTGCAATACCTCCGCCCAAATTTTTTATCAAAGAGCCAACCATAACATCTGCTCCTAATGCCAAAGGTTCAACTTTATCAACAAATTCTCCATAGCAATTATCTATCATTATAATTACATTTTTATTAACAGATCTAATTGCTTTTATTACTTTTTCTATTTTATCTAGTGTTATACTTCTTCTTAACGCATAACCTCTTGATCTTTGAATTTCAATTAATTTTATATCATTTTTAGAAACTCTATCAATTATTTTATCATAATCAAAATCATCACTTATTAAATCAATTTGTTCATATTTAACACCATATGATTTTAAAGAACTATCATTATCAACAATACCAATAACTTCATCTAATGTATCATATGGTTTTCCACATATACTAAGCATAGTATCATTTGGTCTTAAAAAAGCAAATAATGCTACGGTAAGAGCATGTGTTCCAGATATAAACTGTCCTCTTACTAAACTATCTTCAGCACCTAACACTTCTGAAAAAATATTTTCTATTGTATCTCTACCAACATCACCATATCCATATCCTGTTGTACTATTAAAATGCATATCTGATACATTATATTTGTTAAATGCTTTTAATACTTTTAATGAATTTAATTCACAATTTTTATCAATTTCATCAAATATTGGTAATAAATCTTTATTAATTTTTTCTGCTAGTGATATTACTTCTTCTTTAATTCCAAATTCTTTATACATAACTATATCCTTCCTTATTTTTTATTATCATTATTTTTTAAGTCTTCATCTTTTATTACATTTTCAGTACTTTTCATTATTGCTTCATTAGTATAATAAGGCTCTCCATAACCCAAATCTACTTGATAATATTCCTTAATAAAACTTGGAATTATATTAGATTCTACCTCATATGTTGGCTCTTTAATTACATCTCCATTTTCATTAATAGAGCCCCATTTATTCTTAGATTTTATTCCTGCATATCCATATTCATTAAATTCTGTTACCATATCATAAATAGGTTTTACAACAATATTTCCATCTTTATCTTTAAAACCCCATTTATTTCTTTCTTTATATGCAAATAATTTATTGTTTGGGAATACATCTTTACTTTCTAATTTTTTTCCACTTTTATCAAAATATTGAACATTATCATCTGAATACACTTTAAAATAATTATCATATGTATAAATATTAGCATCTTTGATTTTTATTATAGATTTTAAATTTTCATCTAATAATTCTATATTACTTTTGTCATCAATAATTTGAATAACATTTGAATTTTCTAATAATTGAACAATATTATATTTAAAATCTAATATTGTATTTCCATCTGAATCAATGATTCCATATTTGTTATCTTTCGTTACTGAAAAATAATTTTTAAATAAATATTGTACATATTGATAATTATCATCAATAACCTTATTATTTTCATTATTTATTATTTTATATTTATCATCAGATGTAGAAACAATTTCGTATTTTTTATCTGCAACACTTTTTCTACTAATATACTCTGAATTTTCTTTTGTTCCATCAAAATTATAAATATCTATTTTATCGCCTTTTTGTGCATTTATGTATTCACCAGCAAAAAAAATGTTATCATATTCTATTGGAATTATTGTTGTTCCATCAAATTTAGATACCCCCTGTTTTGATGTCTTTTGTAATGTTAATAAATCATTGTTTGCATCATATAAAATATCTTCATATTCATTATTTATAATTTTTTTCTTGTTTTGATATACCCCAGCTTTTCCATCTTTAAAAGCTACTAAATATATATTGTTATCATCTATTTTATCAGTAATTCTGTATATATCGTTATATTCGTTTTTCAATATTTGCTTTCTTTTTATTCCATCAATATAACCATATCTCATTCCTTTATCTGTTTTAGTTCCAACTATATATCCAGATTTATCATATTTTGAATCTGTTGTATAATATTCATCACACAATATTTCATCATATTTTGGTTTAATAATTGAAGCTCCTTTTATATTAATAATTCCATATTTATCTGATTTTTTTACTAATAGTATACCTTCTCTATAATTAAAACCTTCTATTGAGTCATATATTGCATCTGTTATTTTATTTCCACTAAAATCTATTAAACCATATTTGTTGTCAGATTTATATTTTAAAACACTTTTTTCATAATTACCATTGCTTTCTACATTATTTAGTTTTATTGCCTCCACAGTGTAGTATTGATATAAAATTGGCTCTTTTTTATCATTAAATACTTGTATGTTGTATTCTCCAGAATTTTGGTCATAGTTTCCTTTACATATGAAAACTGGTTTTGATGCATTTGGAATTTCTACTACATCATAAATTGGGTCTACAACTATGTCACCATTTTTATTTATAACACCATATTTATTATTTTGCATCAATAAAAAATAATTAACTTCACTAATCTGCTCTATTGTGTAGTTAAATTTTGATTTATTTTTATTATATTTAATTATTGAAATAATGCCTATAATTAGTATTATTATACTTAAAACAACAATAACTTTTTTCTTCATATGTTTTATTCCTTCTTTTGATTTGTTACAATTTATGGCTTTGTTTTACAATTGCTATAAATTGTAGCTTGGATTTTTATAGATTTTAAGACTCTGTATATACTAAGCAATAAAATTTGTTTATCTATTGCTTATGTTACTTTTTATACAAATGTATTTTACACTATTTTTACAAATTTGTCCATAAAATTTTATTCGCAATAAAAAAATTCACAACTCATATTTTAAATTTGAGTTGTGAATTTTCTTAAATAGAAATTTGACTTTATCTATAGTTTATAACTTTTCAATTTCTTCTTTAGTTAAGCCTGTTATCTCCATTATTAGAGCAATATCGATTTGCTTTTCAAGCATTCTTTTTGCAATTTTAATTGTATTTTGACTTTCGCCTTCAATTATTCCTTCGCTTTTTCCTTCATCTCTTGCTTGAGCAATTGCAGCTAATTCATCTCTTATTGCTTTTTCTCTTAATTCTGCTAATCTTCTTGTTTCTTCATCTCCGCTTAAGTATTCAAGCTCTTTTTCTGCCTTTTTTACATATTTATTATCAACCATATTTATTTCCTCCATATTTTCATTGATAATGAATAGTAACCATTGCTCCAGTTTTGTTGATATCCTTTTGCATTTCTTTTTAAATTTTGATAGTTGGATGTAATGCAGTTCATACTTATCTGTTAATATTATGTTTTCATAATCTCTTTTTAATCGTGCTATTTCGTGAAATGGTCCTTCTTTGAATACATCATAATTTGTTATCCATATCCCTATTGTTTTGAATGCATTTATGTATGATATTCCTTTTGCTAAACTTTCGTGGTATACTCCAGATTGATAAAATATCGACCTTTCTACTGTGTTGTGCAAATTTTCTACTTGCATCTCGATATTTATTTTAGTATTGTCATTTAATGTTGCCATCACGTCTAATATTCCTAGTTTATCTGTTATTAATTTTCGCTCTAGGCTTACATCTTTATTTACCACTACTTTTGCTATTTTTAGCTCTGGTAATATTGATTGTATTAAATCTTTTAAAATATCAACATTTTTTTCCTCTCCAAATAATTTTTTGAAGACAAAGTCGTTTGTTGGTTTTAAATTACTCATTTATCGCCTCCATTTTAACATATTTATTTTTAGTATTCAATTGTTTTGAATTTTTTGTGTATGAATTTACACACTTAGAATTTTAAATTTTTTGAATAAAAAATTTTTGAATCTTGCCAAATTTCCATGCTTAACATTAATATCATCATTTTTACATTTAGTCAATATTATCCCAAAAAACAATTCACCAATTTCTTAAATTATCAAATATCATTACTCTAGTAGAGAAGTCAAAAAGAGAATAGGATACCCCCTGCTGTTTTTCAAAAGTGTATTGTGTGATTGGAATAATTTTAGAACTTCTTAGCGAAATTTGCGGAAAATGTTCGTGGCTTTTCGACTTTGGAGAAAAGAGCACAGAAAGGGTGCCACAAATTGAGCTTAGAAGTTCTTAAATTATGTAATGAGCCAATACACTTTTGAAAAACAGCAGGGGGTATCCTATTCTCTTTTTGACGGTTTCCCTGAAGCACTATACTAACCCCACTAATTTTCCAAATTTACCATTTTCAACTCAAAGTAGAATTCAACTCCATCAACTCTATTCTGAACTCCATACTTATTACCATAGTTATTCATAACTGCTTTTACAAGAGATAAACCTATTCCAGTTCCTCCACTTGCTCTATTTCTTGATGAATCAATTTTGTAAAATCTTCCCCAAATTTTTTTCATCTCATCTTCAGTAAAGTTATCTCCCGTATTGTATACAGATATCCTAGCCATTCCATTTAGCTCTTCTGTAACTTCAATTTTTATTTCTTTTTTACCATTTATTTCTTTCGAATATTTTATTGCATTTGTTATGTAATTTGTAACTACTTGCTCTATATAAAAATCATCAGCTTCCACATATATAGGCTCTTCATTTTTTAATGTTGCTTTTATATTTTGCTCTTTTATCATAACATCACATTTTCTTAGCTCTTCTTTTATTAAAGATACTATATCAAACTTTGTATTATTAAATTCTCTTTTTCCATACTCTAACTTCATAAGTTCTAATAATTGCTTTACTAATTTATCCATTTTATCAGCTTCATCTAAAATAACTTCTGCATAAAACTTCCTTGATTCTTCATCATTATTTACATTTTCAACTAATCCTTCTGCATATCCTTGAATTAACGCTATCGGTGTTTTTAATTCATGAGATACATCAGAAATAAACTGTGTTCTCATTTCATCTATTTTAGATTTTTCCTTAATATCACGCTCTAATTCATCATTATTTTTTCGCAATTCATTAATTGTGTTTTCAAGTTTATCAGACATCATATTAATACTTTCACCAAGTTGATCCATTTCATCATTAGATTTACTTGGAATATATCTTTGCGAAAAATTTAGTTTAGACACTTGTTTAGCAATATCATTTAATTCAAGTATTGGATCTGAAAAACGCTTAGAAACCATTGATGCAATTACTCCTGCACCAATAACCGAAATAAATCCAACCAATAATAAAACATTATTACTAATTCGCAAACTTTCCTTTATTGCTGAAATAGGAGTTCTCATATATAACTCATTTTTATTATCTAACTTTGCCATTAAAACTATGTAATTACGGTTTATTGAGTTATCCTTTACAGTCTTTATTATAATATTTTTGGCATTATATAATGTTTCTCCCCATTTTCCATTTTGATTAAACTCTACGATCGTTTTTAGTTTCTCCAAAGCTTCAATTCGTGTTTGGTCATTGGTTATAACTTTATTCGTTTTCACATCCGTTATTAAAATATCCAAATTATTTTTTGAAGCCTGATATTTAATAAATTCTTCAATTTCTTCCTCTGCTACATTATTATTATATTTTTCGTTTATTTGCTCATACAAATCTTTTGCAGAATCCTTTTTATTATAAATATAAAAGGTTTCAAGTACTAAATTATTTATTATAATTAAAAATAAAATTGTAAGTACAATTACTACACACAATGAAAAAAATAACTTTACCTGTATGGACATAGGTTTTCTTATTTTTTTATTTTTCTTCGATTTCAAATTTATAACCTACCCCTCTCATAGTATGTATATATTTGCCTTTTTTACCAAGTTTGTGTCTTATCTTTTTTATATGGCTGTCTATTGTTCTTGAATCACCATAATAATCATAATTCCATACATTATTTAATATTTTATCTCTTGAAAGAGCAATTCCTTCATTGTCTACTAAATATTTTAATAATTCATATTCTCTTAAACTTAAATCAATTTTTTTAGAATCAACTTCTACTGTTCTACCTTCTGAATTTATAATTATTCCGCCATAATCTTTTATATCCTTTTCTTTCACTTGTAGTCTTTTTAATATTGCCTCAACTCGTGCCACAAGTATTTTAGGACTAAACGGTTTTGATATATATTCATCTACTCCTAATTCAAATCCAAATAATTCATCTTGCTCTTCTCCTCTAGCAGTTAACATTATAATTGGAACATTTGATGTTTGCCTTATTTGTCTTAAAACAGACCATCCATCTAGTTTAGGCATCATTACATCTAATAAAATTAAATTAATTTCATTTTTATTTTCTTCAAAAACCTTAAGAGCTTCTTCACCATCACCAGCTTCTAATATATGGTATCCTTTCACTTTCAAAAAGTCTTTAATTAATTTTCTCATTCTTGACTCATCATCTACTACAAGAATTGTTATATCTGCCATAAAATTACATCCTTTCGTTTTTTTATGTATTATACATTATAAAGCACATTTATGTCTATTATGTGAAGATTTTTTTATTAATTAACAAAAAATCCAGAGAAAGATTTCTCTGGAAAATTTTGTGGCAACTTATTTTTTATTTGTCACCCAAATTTATTAATACATTCCACCCATTCCGTCTGCTGGGTCTGCCTCGTGGTTTCCTCCACATCCGCATGATTTTTCTTTTTTATCTGTTACTATGCTTTCTGTTGTTAATACCATAGATGCTATTGATGCTGCATTTTGAAGTGCACTTCTTGATACTTTTGTTGGATCTACTATTCCGGCTTTTTTCATATCTACATATTCTTCATCTGCTGCATTAAATCCAATTCCCTCTTTACTTGACTTTACTTTTTCAAGTATTACAGCTGGTTCAAGACCTGCATTTACCGCAATTTGTTTTACTGGCTCTTCTAGTGCTTTTAATACTATTTTTGCACCTAATTTTTCATCATCTTTTAATGTTTCCATCAATTTTTCAACTTTAGGAATTACATTTACATATGCTGTTCCTCCACCAGAAACAATACCTTCTTCTACTGCTGCTTTTGTTGCAGATAATGCATCTTCTATACGAAGTTTTCTATCTTTCATTTCAACTTCTGTTGCTGCTCCAACTCCAATTACAGCTACTCCACCTGCTATTTTAGCAAGTCTTTCTTGTAATCCTTCTTTTTCATATTCGCTCTTTTCTTCTGCAAGTTGAGCTCTTATTTGGCTTACACGCTCTGCAATTGCTTTTTTATCTCCAGCACCATCAACAATTATAGTATTTTCTTTTTCAACTTTAACTTGTTTAGCTCTACCTAATTGTTCAATCGTTGTATCTTTTAGCTCTAATCCTAAATCTGATGTAATAACTTCTCCACCTGTTAAAATTGCAATATCTTGTAACATATTTTTTCTCTTATCACCATATCCAGGTGCTTTAACTGCTACAACATTTATTACACCTCTTAATTTATTTAAAACTAATGTTGATAAAGCTTCTCCTTCAATATCATCACATATAATTACTAATTTTCCTGATTGTTGCATTAAAGCTTCAAGTAATGGTAATATTTCTTGAATATTACTTATTTTTTTATCAGTAATTAAAATATATGGATTTTCAATAGATGCTTCCATTTTTTCTGTATCAGAAACCATGTATGGAGAAACATAACCTTTATCAAATTGCATTCCTTCAACAATATTTAGCTCTGTATTAGATGTTTTTGATTCTTCAATTGTTATAACACCATCTTTTGAAACTTTTTCCATAGCTTCAGATATTAGCTTTCCAACTTCTTCATTATTAGCAGAAATACTTGCAACTCTTGCTATATCTTCTTTTCCATTTACAGGAGAGCTAATTTCTTTTAATCCATCTACTGCTACATTTACAGCCTTATCAATACCTCTTTTAATAGCCATTGGATCTCCACCAGCAGCTACATTTTTTACACCTTCTTTAATCATACTTTGTGCCAAAACAGTTGCTGTTGTTGTTCCATCACCTGCTACATCGTTTGTTTTTGTAGAAACTTCTTTTACAAGTCTTGCTCCCATATTTTCAAATGGATCTTCTAGCTCTATTTCTTTTGCTATTGTAACACCATCGTTTGTAATAAGTGGAGCTCCATAATTTTTATCTAAGACTACATTTCTTCCTTTTGGACCTAATGTAACTTTTACTGTGTCTGCTAATTGATTAACACCATCTAATAATTTTTTTCTGGCATCTTCGCCATATTTAATTTGTTTTGCCATAATTATAATCTCCTTTCGCTCTTTTCTTTTCCCTATTCAACTATTGCTAGGATATCAGATTGTTTTACTATTATTAGGTCTTCGCCTTGATATTTAATTTCTGTTCCTGCATATTTATTTAAAACTACTTTATCGCCTTTTTTTACATACATCTTTTCTATTTTTCCGTCTATCACTTCTCCTGGTCCTACTTCTAGTACCTCTGCTATTTGTGGTTTTTCTTTTGCTGAACTGGTTAATATGATTCCGCTTTTTGTTGTTTCTTCGCTTTCTATCATTTTAACTACAACTCTGTCTAATAATGGTTTTAACATTATATTACCTCCTTTAATGTTACAGTATTATTAATATATATTTAGCTTGTATTAATAATATGTATAAAAATTATTAGCAGTCTATTTGTTAGACTGCTAATAATTTATACCTATTGGTATTAAATGTCAATATTATTTTATTATAATTCACATATTTTTCACAAAGCAAAGATGCCAGGTTTAATTTAAACCTGACATCTCCTCATTACTTACGCTTAACCACGAATATTACCAACCATTTATCAGTTGACGAGTTTTCCAGAAAATGTGATTCTCCCTTATTGCATATTTCAATGCAATTTCCATCAACTTCCTCATAGTTTTCAGAATATTCATCGTTCGAATGTTCCTTAATCTTCGCTCTGGGTGACAAGTACAACAAAGACATGGATACATTTTTACTAGAAAAAAGTCCACGTACATACACAGTACCTCTTTCAACCTTTTTAGGGTCAAAATTTTCCAGCTCTCCGATTAAACCTGCTACCTCTGTTGCTGATCTCCGTCCTTCGGATATCATATTACAAGCAGCTCCTTTCAAAATTGGATTTTATCCTTTTGGATTTTTGTATTTTATCATAAAAAAATATTTTTTTCCAGTATTTTTTATAAATAATAAAATTTAGTAATCTATTTTTATTTGCCAATATTGTAGAATTATGTTATAATATTCAAGATTTTGGGATTTTTATCTCATTGCAAGACTGAATATTATATTAGGAGGCCAAAAAATGACATCTATGGACGAAAAATTAAGTCGGCAATTTAGAGAAATTATCCGACCATACATTAATCGATTAAAGCGCGCTTTTGAAAACACTCATTCTTCAAAAATTGTTCTTATAATCGATGGTTCTACAACATCTAATCTCACAAAAAGTACTTTGTATTATATGGTTGGTCAAAAATGTAAAACCGCACAAATTTCGGGGTTAACTTTATCACAAGTTTACGCTTATGCAAATGCCAATCCTAGAAGACTCATTTCTATTGGACAACGAGAAGCTGGAAACATCTTCATTAAGGTTAGAATTATCTGATTTCCAACTTCCAAACAAAAAATGTTAGTTCAAAATTTGAACTAACATTTTTTATTATATTTTATCCTATTTCTTTGAAGCTTTTATAAAAGCTTTAAATAATGGAGCTGGTTTATCTGGTCTTGATTTAAATTCAGGATGAAATTGTCCTGCTATAAAAAATTTATTGGCAGGTATTTCAACAATTTCTACTAATAAATCATCTGGTGATGTACCAGAAATTTTCATCCCTGCTTCTTCAATTTTTGTCCTAAAATCATTATTAAACTCAAATCTATGTCTATGTCTTTCAGAGATTTCATTTGAATTATATACTTTTTCAGCTAAAGTATTTTCTTTAATTTTGCAAGGATATGCACCAAGTCTCATAGTTCCACCTTTTTTCTTAACATCCTTTTGTGTATCCATTATATGAATAACTGGATTTTTAGTTCTTCTATCAAACTCTGTAGAACTTGCATCCTTTAACCCAACAACATTTCTTGCAAATTCAACAACAGCCATTTGCATACCTAGGCAAATTCCCAAAAATGGTACATTATGCTCTCTGGCAAATTTTATTGCATTAATTTTACCCTCAATACCTCTATTGCCAAATCCTCCTGGAACTAGTATTCCATCGAAATTTTTTAACATTTCTTCTGCTTTTTTATCATCTGTAATTAATTCTGAATCAACAAATTCTATATCAACATTTACATTATTTGCAAATCCACCATGTTTTAAGCTTTCAACAACAGATAAGTATGAGTCTTCCAAACTTATATATTTACCTACAATAGCAATTTTAACTGCATTTTCTGGAATATTCTTTATTTTTTCGATCATTTTTTCCCATTTTTCGTTTTTAGGTGCTTTATTTTTTAAATTAAAGTGTTCGCAAACAACCTTAGCTAATCCTTCTTTTTCTAGCATTAATGGAACTTCATATAATACATCTACTGTAGAATTTTGTATAACATTTTCTTTTTTAACATTACAGAATAACGCAATTTTATCTTTCATTCCATCAGGGATTCTAATTTCTGATCTACAAACTAATACATCTGGTTTTATTCCATATGATTGAAGTTCTCTTACAGAATGTTGAGTTGGTTTTGATTTTAATTCATTTGAACCATGAATATATGGCAATAAAGTTACATGAATATACATAACATCTTCACTTTTTTGCTCTAGCCCAATTTGTCTTATTGCTTCAATGAATGGTAAACTTTCAATATCACCAACAGTTCCTCCAATTTCTGTTATTACAATATCAACATCTGTTTCATCAAACTTGTATACTTTTTCTTTAATGGCATTTGTTATATGAGGTACAACTTGTACTGTTTTTCCTAAGTAATCTCCTTTACGCTCTCTTTCGATAACTTCTGAGTATATTCTTCCTGTTGTTATACTTGAATTTTTTGTTAAACTTTCGTCAATAAATCTTTCATAATGACCTAAGTCTAAATCCGTTTCTGCTCCATCATCAGTTACAAAAACTTCGCCGTGTTCACAAGGGTTCATTGTACCTGGATCAACATTTATGTATGGGTCAAATTTTTGAATTGTTACTTTATATCCTCTATTTTTCAATAATCTTCCCAAAGATGCTGCTGTTATTCCCTTTCCTAATCCAGACACTACTCCACCTGTTACAAAAATATACTTTGTGTTCATACAAATACCCTCCATTTAAATTATTCTAAAAACAAAAAAATAGATTAAAAAAAATTGTCCCCTGTTTTTAGGGGTTTTTTTTTAATCTATTTTTAATATATTATTATTGTATCATTACTATCATAATTTTACAAGTAAAATTTGTCAAAAAAAGAAAAATCCTAGTATGAAAAACATACTAGGTGGATTTACTCAATCCAATCTCAAAAAAAATAAACTAAAATACATCTATTTTAAAGAGATAGAAATGAAGCGATATGTCAACCATGGTTGACAACATATGACATTATAATCCATTTTTTACTTTTTGTCAACAATTTCTCCCTGTTTTTTATAAATACTATTTGCCCTTATAACACCTCTTACAGAAGACAATGGATATATGTTTGTATTTTTTCCAATAACACTTCCAGGATTTAAAATAGAACCACAACCCACTTCAACATTATCACCAATCATTGAGCCAAATTTCTTTAAACCTGTTTCAACTTTTTCACTTTCATTTTTTACAATAACTAACTTTTTATCTGATTTTACATTTGAAGTAATAGATCCAGCTCCCATATGAGATTTATATCCTAATATTGAATCTCCTACATAATTATAATGTGGAACTTGAACATTGTTGAATAGTATTACATTTTTTAGCTCTGTAGAATTTCCTACAACTGCATTTTCGCCAACTATGGCATTGCCTCTTATAAATGCGCAATGTCTCACCTCAGCATTTTTTCCAATAATAGCTGGACCATTTATATAAGCAGTTGGTGCAACTTTTGCAGTTTTAGCAATCCATACATTTTCGCCTATCTTATCATATTCTTCCTTACTTAATGTATTTCCTAAATGTATTATGAAATCTTTAATTTTAGGTAATACTTCCCAAGGATATGTGCATCCATCAAACACATCTTTTGCAATTGTTTCGTTTAAATTATATAAATTTTCAATTTTACATTCTTCCATAATAAAATTTTCCTTTCTAATTTTTTTCTTATAGTAATACAAAGATTTTTAAATGTCAATGTAGCAAGTTGTAAAAGGGATAGAGAAAAATTTAACTAAAATTAATTTTTTCCTCTATCCTCAAGTTTATTCTTTATCTATTCACTTTTACATTTTTTAAATCAATTTATCTAATATATCAATTTCATTTTCTAATGTTTTATCATTTAAAGTTTTATTCTCATTTTCTATGTATGTCTTCAAAACTTTAAATATTTCTTTATAATTATCACAAACTATTAATTTTGTTGATTTTCTTTCATGTATTCCTAAAACATTTTCTATATAATCTTTATCATAATCGCATTCTACAATACCAGTATTCTCATTTATAATGAATTCTTGATTATTACTATTTTCATATATTATCCAGTTTTTTAATGTATTTACATATCTTGCTAATACAATTGCTTTTTGTATTCCTGTATTATCATAATAATCATTTGTAGATTGTTTAAATTGTACTTCCTCTTTATTTGAATGTTCCTGCTCTTTCGAATCTTTATATGATATGCTAAGTGAAATATTATTTGATGAACTTTCCAGCTTCTTTTTTAATTTTAGTACAACTATTCCTCCTTTAACTTCACCTTCTGAATTGCTTGATGATGGAAATAATGTGTTTATGTGCATTATGTTTCCAGTTGTTTTATTTACTGAATCTGTCCCATATACATTTTCAATTTCATAATCTTCTGATTTAAAAGATAAGTCCAAATCAAATATTAGCGGTGTTACCATATAATCAAATTCATCTGCAAGTGTTTTCTTAAATTCACTTGAACTGTGTACAGAATAATAATTTGCTCCTCTTACATCAGATATTTTTTCTGTTAGCTCTGTGTTGAAGTCAACTCCCACACCTATTAAAGAAGTATATATTTTATCTTCAGCATTTTTCTTAATCATTCCCATTAATCCTGTAGAAGTTATATCTCCTGAATTTGGCATCGCATCTGTTATTACTATTATTCTGTTTTGGTAATTTTTATCATCTAAATATTTTTCAAAAAGTTTTGTTCCTTCTTTATATCCATCTGAAAAATTTGTTCCACCTTGAGGTTCTATTTCTAATATATGATTTTTTATTGCTTCTGTGTTTGTATCTGATATTAAATTAAGTTCTTTCCCTAAATATGCATCATCATCAAATAAAACTACTCCTAATCTATCATCTGGATTTAATTTATCTATCAAATCATTTATGCATTCTTCTGCAATTTTCATTTTAGATTTATTATCTGATTTTTTACTTTCTTTATCATAATAATAAGATCTAAAAGATGAAGACATTGAACCAGATATATCAAGAACTATAACTACATTTAGTTTTTGTCTATTAAAATCACTTTCTTTTATATTAGAATTCAATCCAACAGATAAATAATATTCTTGCTCTTTAGATAAAGGATCTGTTGAAACAGCACATGAATATGATGGATAAAACATTTCATTTGATTTTTTTGTTTGATCTCCTGTATCAAAATAATATTCTGAATATAATCCATTATATGTTATGTCTGTTGTTATTGGCAAATAATTATTTTTTATATTTTCTCTAAAATTATCAACATTACTTGCTCCACCAACAGTATACCCTAAATATGACTCTGATGATGATGTACTTTTTGATGAACTAACAGAAGATTTACTTGATGAGCTATCCATACTAGAAGCAATAGCTAATGTAGTACTTGATTCTTTTTGATTAAATTTCCAGTCATCTGTTCCAAATATACTATTTTTCTTTTGTATCCTAAATAAAATTATTCCTCCTACTATCATAAAAATAATTAATATAATAATTACTATCATAAAGCTCTTTTTTAATTTTTTCATATAATCAATCCTTTCGTTTTTATTTTTTAGATGATTTTCTTTTGTCATTTTGTTGGTGTTTTATAAAAATAATTGAAAAAATTATAGAAATTATTAAAAATATTCCTGCTAACGAAAATATTCCTAGAGAAATAGCATTTGTATTTGAACTGGATATGTCGAATTGAGAATCAGTCCCTACTGACTCTGTTACATCATTAAATATCTGTGAATTTTTGGATGATGAAGTAACTGATTCTGAGTTGCTTTCTGAAGCAGATATACTTTCTGACTCAATATTTTCCTTTCCCAGATTCACTTGTTCTTTTTTATACACATTATCTGAATGTATCCCAGTTTCATTTTTATCATTAATTTTCCAACCTACTATTACTGCAATTATAAACATTGCCAAGTTGCTAATTGCTATTTTTAATGATTTTATAGATTTGTAATAATACCATTGAACTGTTGCAGTTGGCATTGATAATATCTCTCCTATTTCTTTAAAGGTAAATTCTGAAAGTACCTTCATAGAAATAATTTGTTCTTGTTTTTTATTTAATTTCTTTACTATCTTTTTGTAATCTTCGTTTTCTGTAACATTTTCTAGCTCATTATTTTCGCTTTTAATTGCATCTATGTTTTCATCTAAAGAAATATTAAATTTATTTTTTCTTATATATTGCAAAGATTCATTTTTAGTTACAGTATATAACCATGTGGATTCAAAATTATCAGCCAATTTTTCGTTTGGTAACTTGTATATTTTTTCAAAAACATTTTGAGTTACATCCTCACTACTTTCTTTATTTTTTAGTATCGAGAAACTTATTCTATATACTAAATTATAATTATTACTATAAAAAATATTGAAATATTGCTCTCTATTAGCTTTTAGATTTTCAAAATCTTTATGTATGTTTTCTTTTATCTTTTCCATATATTCCCTCTTTAATTTCCATTGATAACAAATATTTATATTTCAAAAACAAAATTGTTCATTGTTTTTAAATTACTCATTTATCACTTTCATTCTAGCATATTAAAACTATTTGTTCAATTATTCTGAGAATTTTGTGTATGAAGTTACACTTTGAATTAAATTTTTTGAATAAAATCTCTTAAATTATTTTTATTTTTTCAAATTTCCATGTTTTATTATTAAATCATACATTATTACATATTGCAATAAATTTCGTATTGCTTATTTCGACAAATTATGTATTAAAAAATTCCACTTTTTATTTACAAAATCGCCATATTAATATAAAATATACGCAGAATAATTTAATAAAAAAAAGGTGAAAATATGTATAATTTTATTTCAAAATCTGAAAAAGATACAATTAATTTTGCAAAAGGTTTAGCTTCTAAACTACATAAGGGTGATATTATTGTTTTAACTGGTGAACTTGGATCTGGGAAAACGAAATTCACTCAAGGTTTTCTAGAATATTTTGGACTTGAAAATGAAATTTCTAGTCCTACTTTTACAATTGTTAATGAATATAATAGTAATACTGGTTTAAACATTTATCATTTTGATGTTTACCGCTTGTCAGATACTGATGAGTTTTATGCCATTGGTGGTGATGAATATTTTGAAAATGGTATTTGTATTATCGAATGGGGTGAACTTATAAAAGATGCACTTCCTAAAGATTACATTCATATAACATTTGAAAAAGATGATTCTGATGAAAATTATAGAAAATTGAAAGTTGAAACTTTTGGAAATAAATATCAAAATTTATTTTAATTATATTATTTTGGGTTTATAGGTCTTCCCTAAAAAATCTAAATATATATACAAGGAGGATTTAATTATTCAATAGATTTTCTATATGATTAATTAAAAATAATAATGAAAATATTATCAATAGATACATCTTCTAAAATTTGCTCAGTATCTATTTTAGAAGATACCACTGTTATACTAGAAAAACATACTAATGATGAAAAAACACATTCCCAAAACCTAATGCCACTAATTGATGAACTTTTCAAAGATACTAATTTAACATTAGATAATATTGATTTACTTGCTTGTTCACAAGGTCCTGGCTCTTTTACTGGTATTAGAATCGGAATTGCAACAATAAAAGCTTTTGCAGATGCCAAAAATATTCCAGTAGTTGGAGTTACATCTTTAGAGAGCTTAGCTTATAATATTACAGAATCTGGTTTAATTGTAAGTTTAATTGATGCCAAAAATGACAATGTTTATTATTCTTTATTTAGTAATAATGGAACAGCATATACACAAATTGGTGATTTTAAATCATATTCTATCCATGATATTTTAAGTGATTTATCTATATATGATGACAAATTAATTTTTGTTGGAGATGGTTCTGTAATTCACCATGATTTAATTATCACATTAATAAAAAATCCTGTTTTTGCTAATAGTGAACAAAATTTGCAAACAAGTATCAGTATTGGCAAATCTGCATATAATAAGTTTACTAATGGTATATATGGTGATTCAAATTCTCTACTACCTATTTATTTAAAAAAATCTCAAGCAGAAAGAAATTTAGCTGGTGAAAAATAGATGAGTAATAATTTAAAAGAACAAACTTTAAATACTTTTGCAAATCATATTACAATTTGCAAAATGTGTGATAAAGATTTATTATATTTAAAGGAAAATTTAATTACAGAATTTGATAATTTTTGGAACTATGAAATTTTAAAACAAGAATTTTTAAATACCAATACAACATATATTGTTGCCAAACAAAATGAAACAATTGTTGGTTTTGCAGGAATTCTTACAATTGTTGATGAAGCAAATATTATGAACATTGTTACAAAAAAAGACAAAAGAAATTTAGGTATTGGAACTTTACTTTTACAAAACCTAATACAAATTTCCAAAGAACAAAATTTAAATTCAGTAACATTAGAAGTAAATGAACATAACATACCTGCAATAAAACTATACGAAAAATTTAATTTTACTAAAGTTGGTCTTAGAAAAAAATATTATAATAACACCGATTCTGCTATTATAATGACTTTATACATATAACCAACTTTAAATTTAAGGAGGAACAAATGAAAAATAAAAATGAATTAAATTACAAAAATTTAAAAATTAGTTGTGATCCAAGTATTTTTAAATTTAAAACAACTGAAGAATTGGACAATATTGAAACTGGAATTGGACAAGAAAGAGGAATTAAAGCTTTAGAGTTTGGTTTAAATGTAGATATAAATGGATATAACTTATATCTTGAAGGTCCTGCTGGAGTTGGAAAAACAATGTATACAAAACATTATTTAGATAAAATTTCTAAAAAGCAAAAGACTCCTTGTGATTGGTGTTATATATACAACTTTGAAAATCCTAATGAACCAATTGCCCTACCTTTACATGCTGGACAAGGTAAAGAATTTAAAGAGCAAATGGAAGTTTTTATAAAAGATATAAAAAATGATTTGAAAAATACATTTAACAATGAAGACTTTGAAAAAGAAAAAGCTTTAATAGCTCAAACTTATGAAGAAAAACGTGAAGCCTTAATGGTTAAATTAAATAAAAAGTCAGAAAAATATGGATTTCAAGTAAAATCAGCTCAAAACGGAATTTATATGATGCCTATTATTAATGGTAAAGCAATTGAACAAGAAGAATTTGAAAAATTAGATGATGAAACTAAACAAAACTTTGAAGATAATTCAAGCATTGTTCAAGAGCAAATTTTACAAGTTATTAGTGAAATAAAAAATATTGAACAAGAATCTCAAAAGAAATTATCTGAATGGCAATCTAATGTTGCTTTATTAACAATAAATGCACATATTAATTATATTAGATCAAAATTTAAAAGGAACAAAAAAATCAGTACTTTTTTAGAAAATATCAAAAAAGATATATTAAAAAATATTGACTACTTCCTAGCAGAGCCTCAAAATGAAACACAACAAATGCCTGGTCCTAGACCTGAGCCACCAAAACCTTGGGAAAATTATAGAGTAAACTTATTTATCGATAATAGTGCACAAGAAGGTGCTCCTGTAATTATGGATTCAAATTATTCTTATCACAATATATTTGGAAAACTTGAATATGAAAATTATTATGGATCTTTGAAAACAGATTACACTATGTTAAAACCTGGTTTACTACACAAAGCAAACGGTGGATATATAATTTTTCAAGCACATGATTTAATTGAAAATGCAGTTTGTTATGAAGGACTAAAAAAAGCATTACGTCAAAAACAATTATTAATTGAAAATACTGCAGACCCTCGCTCACCAATGGTTATGGTTTCTTTAAAGCCTGAACCAATTCCACTAGATTTAAAAGTTATTATTGTTGGAGATGAACAAATATATCAAACACTACTTGCAGTTGATTATGATTTTAGAAAATTATTTAAAATAAAAGTTGAATTTGAAGATAGCTCTGATAATACAGAAGAAAATATGAACAAATTAGCAAGATTTATTCATGGTTTCTGTGAACAAGAACAACTTCCTCACCTTGACCCATCTGCAGTTGCAAAAATAATGGAATATTCTTCACGACTTGCTGATAACCAAGACAAACTTTCTACTAGATTTAATGATTTAGCACAAATAATTGGTGAAGCTGCAACATGGGCAAAAATGAAAAAATCAAAAATTGTAACAGCTGAATTTGTAGATATGGCTTTATCTGAAAGAGCAAATAGAATAAAAAAATATGATTCAATGTATACAGAAATGATAAAAGAAAATACTTTATTAATTGATACAACAGGAGCCAAAGTAGGACAAATAAATGGTTTAACAATAATGAATATTGGTGACTATATGTTTGGAAAACCCGTAAAAATAACAGCAACAACATATACTGGAAAAAATGGTGTAATAAATATTGAAAGAGAAGTTGATTTATCTGGCTCTACTCACTCAAAAGGTGTATATATTTTAAGTGGATATTTAGGTGAAAAATTTGCACAAGATATTCCCCTATCTCTTACAGCAAGTATATGTTTTGAGCAACTATATAATGGTGTTGATGGAGACAGTGCATCAAGTACAGAGCTATATGCAATTTTATCAAGTTTATCTGGAGTACCAATTAATCAATCATTTGCAGTTACTGGTTCAGTAAACCAAAAAGGTGAAATTCAACCAATCGGTGGTGTAAATGAAAAAATAGAAGGATTTTTCCAAATTTGTAAAATGCGTGGACTTGATGGAACTCATTCTGTTATGATTCCAATTCAAAATCAAAAGAATTTAAACCTATCAAACGAAGTAGTTGATGCTGTAAAAAATGGATTATTCCATATTTATGCTATAAGTACAATTGATGAAGGAATTGAACTTTTAACCGGTGTTCCAGCAGGAAAAAAAGATTCAAACGGAAACTTTCCAGCAGGTACAATAAATTATCTGGCTTATGAAAAATTAAAAAAATATGCTGATATAAAAATAGAAGAATAAAAAATTCAAGCCCTTTGGCTTGAATTTTTTTATATTTAATATTTATTATTATAATTTACAATTGATTAAATAAATAGTTGTTATTTTTCTGGATTATCTTGTTCTCGACTATTAGAATATACCCTATTTAAGTCAATCACCCTATCATCACTTGTTCTCACACCAAAATTAATCTTTTTCATAATTGACTTATCTATATAATTTACTTCAATTTTTTCATAATTTAATTCATCTGGAGATCTTGCAATCATTTCACCATCATATCTAAATCCAATTTTTCCATATCTATCTATAGCAAAATCAAAAACTGGTTCATATACACTAGCATCAGTTAGCAATACACTAACTCCTTTTTTTAGTTTGACTGCATTTGCATCATCTTGTTTGTCAGAATCTGCAAATGGATTTTCCGGATATTCACAACATTTTTTTCCATCTCTAATGCTTCCATGAAAACCATTACCATTTACAGCCCTACAAATATAGCCAATCATTCCCTCATAGTCAGCTATGGCAAAATGTGCATCTACTATTTCATTCAAATATTGATTTTCTCGATTTTGAGTTTTTTTCAATACTTTACTTTCTGGTTCGTTTTGCAAAACCGTATATACATATTGATTGTCTTCACAATACTTCTCAGTAATATCAGCTTTAAATCTTTCAACTAATTTATGCATTTCTCCTTTTTCCCATATAGCTTTCTCCTGCTGATATATTTGGTCTGTAATTTTTTTCACTTCATCATAAGAGCTCTCATTTATGTCAAAACTCGTTTTTAAAATTTTTTCATAATTTTTTAAAGTTCTTTTACGAATTTCAAATGCCTTTGAATTTCTTTCTCTAGACCATCTAATATTATCTGACTTAGGTTGCATTTTTTCTAAAGTATATGCTTTTTTCATTGAGTAAATCAATAATGTTCTATACACATCCATTGATTGATTTTCATCTTTTAACATATCATTAACAATTGCATTATAATTTTCAATAAGCACAGAAATTTTACTGTTAGCATTTTCAAGGTTATGTTTTGCAATCTGAAAAATAAATTTTTCATCCATAGAAAAACACCTCCTAATAATACTATTATAACATTTTTCCAATATAAAATCTATATTTTTCCAGCCAAATTTCTTGCCATTTGCACTCCTGAGCATGATGCCATCATTAATCCCCTTGTCATTCCTCCGCCATCTCCTATTGAATACAAACCTCTTACACTTGATTCAAAATTATTGTCTATTTCTAATTTATTACTGTAAAACTTAATTTCTGGAGCATATAGTAAGTTATCTGGATTTGCAAATCCTTCAACTATTTTATCCATCTCTTTTATAAATTGCAAAATATCTGTCATAGTTCTGTAACCTATTGCAAATGTTATATCTCCTGGTACTGCTGATTTTAATGTTGGTACTACTGAATTTTTATCTAATTCTTCTTGCCAAGTTCTTTTTCCTCTATTTATATCACCTAATCTTTGAACTATAACATTTCCATTTGCAAGCTCATTTAAATTTTTTGCTACATTTCTTCCATAATCTATTGGTTTATTAAATGGATATGTAAAATTATGTGATACTAAAATAGCTAAATTTGTATTTGTGCTTTTTTTCTCTTTGTATGAGTGCCCATTTACTAAACTTAAATTATTGTCATATACTTCTGATGAAACAAAACCACTTGGATTTTGGCAAAAGGTTCTTACTTTATCTTTGTATGGGTATGGATATCCAATAAATTTTCCTTCATACATATATTTATTTACATCTTTCATAACTGCATCTGGTAATTCATATCTTACACCTATATCCACACAACCAGATTTTGTTATAATATTGTGTTTATCACACATTTCAACAAGCCAGTTTGCACCTTTTCTTCCTACTGCAATTATTACATTGTCAGAAAATAATTCTTGCTTTTTATTGCTCTTCTTATTTAAAATTTTTACTCCTTTTACTGAATTATCTTCAATTATTAAATCTTGAACTTCAGTTTCAAACATCATATTTACATTATTTTCTTCTAAATAATTTTCTAACTTTTTATATAATTCATGAGCTTTTTCTGTTCCTAAATGTCTTATTGGAATATTAATAAGATTAATCCCTTGTTTTTTAGATTTTTCCTTTATTACCTTTACTTCATCTTTAAAATTTACACCTTCTAATTTTTTATCAGCTCCAAATTTTAAATAGATATCATCAGTATAATCAATTAATCTTTTAGTATTTTCAACGCCTATGTATTCATGCAAAATTCCTCCAACATAAATATCATCATCTTCATCGTTGTATAATGATAATTTACCATCAGAAAATGCTCCTGCACCTGAAAACCCACTTGTTATATTACAATATGGCTGGCATTTGACACATTTTCCAACTTTTTCAATTGGACAATTTCTATTTTCAACTCTTTTTCCTTGGTCAATTAATAAAATATTTTTTGCCTTTTTTAATTGAATTAATTCATATGCAAAAAAAATTCCACTTGGGCCCATTCCAATAACAATAGTATCATACTTTTCACTCATAAAATCATTCCTCTCATATTTGATTTTCCTAGCTCATTATATATGTTTACGTTTTTAAATTCAATATATACTTTATTTATATTTTTGCATATCTATCCATTTATTATTGAACATAATTCTTATACAAATCTTTGATAATAAATATTGCTATCAACAACATTGTAATATTGTAATCTTTTATCTTCTTCAATTTTTGTTGCAAAAAGTATATTTTTCAATATTTCATACATACTTGTTTTTATTTCAGTACCAATACTAAACTTTTCTGTTCTCGGCAATTTTATTAAAATTGTAATCATATACTCAATATATTTTTCTATTTTTCTTATTATTACTAATTGATTATTTGTTTTCATTTTTCTTTTCTCTCTACATACATGAATATAGGACCTGCAAAGAGCAAGTCCCATACTTTTTGGATTCTGTTCAGTGAGCAGTGCTACTTAATAAAGCACAAGCATACCCACATTATTGCAGTCACCATCTACATTAGCACGATTGCTGAGGTAAGCGAGCGGATAATTGTTACCATAATAGTAGTAATTGCCACCGCAAAACCAAAAGCAAAAGTCTCCGGCTTCCGAATTTGAGCATTGCAAAATTTTAAAAGTATTTGCCAAGTCATAAAAACCACAAACACCTCTTGATCCTGTAAACTCAAAATCTCCACCTTCTGTTGAATTTTCAGAATCATAGTAATGTCCCAACTCTTTCGAGTCAAGCACCACCTGATGCAGTGCCTCTTCAACAGATTTGCCAATCTTTACTAACTGATTAATCAGCCATACTAAGAAAGCATAGTACTGATATTCAGTTGCAAGTTGCCACTGTCTACCCTCAACTGAAGGCATTTCTGAAGCTTTTTTTACCCACCAATTGTAGGAATGACCTATTGCAGGTTTATTGCCTTTTTTATAAACTATCTTATCACCATCTTCTGATGGGTCATAGATTGGCTTATAAAAAGGTACAAGCTTAGCATCTTTAACTTCGGATATAGCCTCAATAAACGCATTGATATCATCGTTTGTTGACTTGAAGTTAAGCACTGTGTCAAAGAAAGCATCTTCCTGTGGGTTGATTTTCACGAGTCTATAATCTTCCAAAGTTCTTATTGTTGTAGCCTCTGCCTTTTTTGTGTAATTTCCGAATCCTATCATACTATTACCTCCTAAGTAATATGCTCTGGAGGTTACGCTACCCCTCCAGAAAATTGTTTTTAACATTATTTTCTAAAGTTTAAGTAGCGTTATAACTTTATGATACTTTAATTATAGCACATTTTTATGTTAACTGCAAGTATGTGTCAAGTAAATGTAGGCAATTTTTTATCTTCTATTTTTAACCCTCAAATGCTATTGCTTTCAACACTTTATTTATTTTTTGTTCACTTAATAAACATAGTCTAAAAACTACATTTCATCTCACTAAATTCCATTAATTTTGCTATTTCTCTCATAAATCTTAATTCCGAATGTCCCATTATCACTGCTGTTTTACAAAAATCATAACTATAATCTAACACTATCTTTTGGAGTACTTTAACATCATTATCATTTTTATTTACTAAAATCATTATATCAAATTTCTAAAATGATATCTACCAGTCTAAATTTTTTCTGCTATTAAATCATAATCTTGTGTTTTCAAAATTTTTACTTTTGCAAATTGACCTTCTAGATTTTCTTCGTCGCAGTTTACAAATATTACGCCATCTATATCTGGTACATCCATGTAGCTTCTTGCTATGTAATATTTTCCGTCAAAGCTTCTTTCTTCTAGTAATACTTCAAGCTCTTTGCCAATATATTTTTGAGATATTTCTTCATATACTTTTTGTTGTAATGCCATTATTTTGTTGTATCTGCTTGTTTTCGTCATTGGATGAACCTGCTCTTTTATTCTTGCTGCTGGTGTTCCTTCTTCTTTTGAGTATGAGAATGCACCTAGTCTATCAAATTTTGCTTCTTTTATAAATTCATATAATTCATCAAAATCTTCATTTGTTTCACCTGGAAAACCAACCATTACTGTAGTTCTAATTATTACATTTGGTATTTCTTTTCTTATTTTTGCAACAACATTTCTAATACTTTTTCCATCGCTTTTTCTGTTCATTCTTTTTAATACTTTATCAGAAATATGTTGAATTGGTATATCAAAATAATTACATATTTTATCATTATTTTTTACAACATTAATTAACTCATCTGTTATTGTTTCTGGATATGCATATAAAAATCTAATCCATTTTATACCATCTATTTTGCATAATTCATTTAAAAGTTCGGCAAGTCGAGCCTTTCCGTATATGTCAACTCCATATTTTGTTGTGTCTTGTGCAATTACAATTAGCTCTTTTATTCCACTTTTTGCTAACATTTTTGCTTCTTCAATTACATCTTCAAATTTTCTACTAATATACTTACCTCTTATGTATGGAATTGCACAAAATGTACATCTATTATCACAACCTTCAGCAATTCTTAAATATGCAAAATTTTCTCCTGTTGAAACAACCCTGTCCATAAAATCTAATTTTTCATCTTCTTCATCCTCACCAACTTTACCAATAACAGATTCAATTTGCTCCCATATATTATTGTATTCACTATATTTTATAAATAAATCAACTTCAGGAAGAGCCTTTTCTAGTTCATCTTTGTATCTTTCTACTAAACAGCCCATTGCTATTAAATACTTACATCTTCCTTGTTTATATTCTGCCATTTCTAAAATTGTATTGATGGCTTCTTCTTTTGCTGATTCAATAAATCCACAAGTATTTATTACTATAACATCCGCATCTGATGGATCATTTACTATATTAAATTTATTATTTTTAAATAATCCAATTGTCATTTCTGTGTCTAATAAATTCTTGCTACAACCTAATGATACAAATCCTACATTCATTATTATAAATTCCCTTCTTCACTTTATATTTTATTAATTACTACATAAATGCTTTCTTGTCATTTCTAGTAAATGTAATGGTGTAAATCCAACAATTTGTGTTTTAGCCCTATCTTTTTTTAGCTCTTTTTCTAATAATTCTACAATTTTAGCTTCATCAGATTTTTCTTCCATATCTATGTAATCTACAATTACAATTCCGCCAATATCTCTTGCCCTTAATTGTTTTGCAATTTCAATTGTTGCTTCTTCATTTACTTTTAATACTGTTTTTTCTAATGTATCTTTTCCAATATATTTGCCTGTGTTTACATCTACTGCAGTTAATGCTTCTGTTTTGTCTATTGTTATAAAGCCTCCACAATTAAGCCAAATTTTTCTATTTTTTATTTTTTCTAATTGTACAAAGATATTATCTGAAATCAAATTCTCGTTTTCTTTTAGCTCTGTTTTTTTCTTTAAATTTTCATATTCATTTATAATAAAATTGTACACGTCTTTTTCATTAACTACTATCTTATCTATATTATCTGTAAATCCTAACAATACTTTATTAACAATTCCTCCAACATCATATATTTTTTTAGGAATAATATCTTTTTCTTTTTTTAATTTTTCTGCTTTTTCAATTATTTCTTTATATGTTTTTTCCACATTTTTTATATCATTAATTATTTCTTCATCAGATTTATTTTTGGCTGCTGTTCTTATTATAAAACCATCATTTTCAGATGAGTTGTTTTTTACAATTTCTTTTAATCTTTTAATTTCACTTTCATCATTTATTTTACTTGATATCGTTATAAATTTAGAATTTGGAACCAATGCTACATATTTTCCTGCTATATTTAATTCGGTAGAAATTCTAGCACCTTTGGTTTCATTTTTATCTTTTTTTACTTGAACAACAATTGGCATATCTGCTCTAACATATTTTTTTATATCGTTTTTGTTAATTTTTTCATTTTTATTTCCTGTAATTTCGCTTACTTTAGGTAAAACATCTTTTATATGTAAAAAAGCATTTTTCTCTTCACCAATATCAACAAATGCTGCTCCCATACCAGGTAATACATTTATAACTTTTCCTAAGTATATATTTCCTTCAATTGTTTTGTTATTATCGTTTTCTTGATATTTTTCTACTATTTTTCCATTTTCTAAAACAATTACATCTTTTTTTTGATTATTATAATTAATTATAATCTCGTTCATTATTCCTCCACTATTTAGCTTACTTATTGTATTTATTCATTGCCATATCTATTCCATCTTTTATAATGGATGCCACAGCTTCTGACGCTTTATTTATTCCTTTTTTCAATTCTTCGTAGTCTTCATCAGTTATATTTCCAATTACATAGTTAACTAAATCCCCTTTAAATTCAGGCATTCCAATTCCAACTCTAACTCTAGGAAAATCTTCTGAATTTAATCTGCTTACAACTGATTTCATTCCATTATGTGTTCCAGGTCCACCTTTTTTACGTATTCTTATTTTACCTGGATTAGTATCTATATCATCATAAATAACAATTATCTCTTCTGGATTTAATTTATAAAAATTTGCAAATTGAATTACTGAATCACCACTTAAATTCATATATGTTTGTGGTTTTAATAATACCACTTTTTCATTTTCAATTTCACCAGTTCCATATAGACCATCAAACTTTTCTCTTGATATTGCTATTTTATATTTATCTGCTAATTCATTTACAACATCAACACCCATATTATGTCTTGTTCTTGCATATTCCGCTTCTGGATTTCCAAGTCCTACTATAAGATACATAAAATGCCTCCTTTTTATGTTAAATACTTATAGATTATAGCATATATTTGATATAATCACAATATTTTTTTATTTTGTTAACTGATAACTTTGCTCTATCAATTCTTTAACTAATGACTTGTCTACCTTTTCATCTATAATAATTGTATTCCAGTGCTCTTTATTCATGTGATATGCTGGTATTATGTAATTGTATGTGTTTCTTAATATATCAGAATAGTTTGGATCTGTTTTTACATTAAGATATAATTTATCATTAACATACATAATTAATGCAAACCATTTTTTATTTTTAGTATGTTTCATTGTTACTGATTCAAAATCTCCTGGAAAAGGAGTGTCTTTATATGTATTTTCTAAAGATAAACAATAATTTAATATTTCTTCTTTATTCATTTCAGTTCACTTTCCTTATTTTTAATGTAATTCATATATTATATGATTCCATCTTTTTTCATTTTTTCTATTATCTTAGTATAAACTCTATCTCGTATCCAAATTTCGGATGTTATATTTAATACTTCATCAATAGGAACCCATTTTACTCCACTATTTTCATCTTCTTTTATGTGTATTTCTTCATTTTCATCTGCTTCTAATAAATATGTTACATTAAGATGAACATGCGAACCTACATATTTTCCTCTTTTTTCGTGTCCATTTACATTAATTATTTCTAGTGAATATATATCATTAGAAATAGGAGCAACATTTTTTATTCCTGTTTCTTCTTTTGCTTCTTTCATTGCAACATATAGAAGGTCACTATCCCCATCACTATGACCTCCTACCCAGGCCCACGAATTATAGATTTTGTGATATATCATTAACATTTTTGTTCTTTCTTTATTAAGGACAAATGCAGAGCTTGTGAAATGTCCATATTCGTTTTGTCTAGTTAATGTATCATTGAAATCTCTAATGTAATCTAACATTATTTTTTTATCAACTTGCTCTTGCTCATTATATGGAATAAATTTTTCAATGTTTTCTTTTAAATTATCTACATTAATTTTTATTTTAATTCCTAAAATGCCATATTGTTGCTCTTTTTCTGGTGAATATATTGTATGCATTGTTTTGGTTTTTTGTATTATTTCTTCTTCATCAGAATACAATTTTCTAAATAAGTTTTCAAATGTATCTTCTCTGTATAAATCGATAACATCAACTATTAATGTTTCTTGTAAATCTGGTAATTTTGAAAACTCTATTTTGTCTCCAATTTTTACTTGTTGTCTTTTTTCATCATATAATCTAAATTCTATTGTTTTTGTTCCATTTTTTATTCTTTCAAATGGACTTTCATTTAATTTCATTTTGTGTAACATATATATTCCCCTTTCATAATTTCATTATTTATTTTATTAATTTCTTCTTTAGTCTTTTAGCGAACTCCTATATAATAATTTATATTTTTCTCCCCAAAAAACTCTTTAAGAATTTAAATATTCTATTGTACCATTTTTTATTTTCTGTAATCACCAAAAGGCTTTTCTCATTTTCAGGTTGAGTTTGTTCATAATCTTGTTCATTTTTTTTATTATTAAATAATTTATCTATACTATATTTTTCCTTTGATTTTTTTTCATTTTCTCTTAAAATACTAAAAAATTGATCTCTTTCCTCTTTACTATCGCACCAATAATCCTTTTTTATTAAAGCTAATATATTAATTGTATCTTTTAACAAACATTGATCTTCTAATGGAATTTCAGGATCAAGAATTACTATGTAATTATCGTCTTTATTATTTTGCAAAAAATCTATTACTTTAGCTGGTATTTTATCTCTATACTCAGCTCCTAACAAATTAATAATTTCATATACTTCGGCATAAGCTTTATTAATATTATTTTTATTATTCTCCAACTTCATGTTCATCATCAATAATTAATTCCTCTCCTATCCCTCTATTGTACTTTATTTCTCTAACTGTATTATTTATATCTGATACTGTTGTATTTCTAAATAGTTCATTCTTCTCAATTGATTGCATTATTCCAGCTCGTGATGGTCCAGGTCTATTTCTTATTTCTCTTTCTCCTGGTGATAAATAATGTTTTTTCTCTATCATTTCTTTTTTACTTAACAACATATAAGGAAAGCTTTTATCTCCGCTTTGATAATGCGAGGCATTCCATGTCGGATCATCATATAGTTCATAAAAACCGTCAATACATATAATACTATGGTTTAGTGGTAAATAACCATCATTAACTATTCCAGAATCTTTATTAGACATACTCTTTAATTTTTCCAATGATACTCTTGGACTTGTATTTTCAGAAGCTATTGCATAACATGCTACATTATGGCTCCTTATACCTTTTAATTTTAGGAGATACTGCATAGCATGTGTATATCCCTCACAAATTGCTATTCCTCCCATTATGGCACTATAACTTCCATTTGTTCCACCTATTTGCCCATTAAAAGAACTTTTATATACTTGTACATTAAAAGAACTTAAGGCTTCCATGTCATATTTAACATTTTGAGCCAAATACTGCTCTATTCCAATAACCGCATCCATTGCCCCACAATCTTTTGGCACATAATCGTGTATTATCTGACATGATTTATTATGAAGATTTATCATTTGAGCTGTATTATATTTTACATAATTTTGATTTTTTGACATTCTAATAGTTTCAATTTCACTTTTTGGAACCCTTCCATTAATTTGTTCACACCATTCAGCATTTAATTTTGCTATTTTTTTTAATGCATTAATATCATAATTACCATTTTCTTTATCATACTTAATTGCATCAGGAAACATGAGAACATCCAAACGCAAAAGATCTAAGTTTTCATTATTTAAAATAACTTCATTTAAATTTTTTAGAGGATATAGTCTATTATTTCCATAAATAACTAAATCTTCTAAACATTCTAAATTTTCCAAACCCTTAATATTATATAAATATTGATTAAATGATATTTGTAAACTTTTTAATTGAGTTAATCCTGATACATCAATTTCTTCGATAAAAGCTTGATTAATAATACTAAGATCTGTTAAAGATTTACATCCACTTATTGCTTTCATATCATCTTCATTTATAGATGCTATATTCCTTTTTAATAAAGCTTCTGTCTTTCTTCCATAATAGATTGTTAACCTATTTAACATTTCAAGATTTTCAATTCCACTTAGATTAACACCATACTTTACATCTATTTTTAAATCTGTAATTTGATTTAAAATATCTCTTGTAAATCCTGCTCCATTATGTACAATTCCCATCTCAGCTAATTTCGTATTAATTAAACTAGCCAAATAATTATTTAAAATAATAATCCTATCTTCATTATTATCTTTTGTCTTTAAACTCATTAAATCAACTCCTAATTTCTTCAAATGAATTATATAATAAAATCAATTATATGTATATATTATTACATGTTTTCTGTTCAATTTTTATACTACTAAAGAATATGTAAATTTTTTTTAAATTTTTATAAAAAGCTCTTGACTTTTTTATGTAAACATTATATAATAAATTCTCAGTTGAGCAAGTCTCACTTGTATATATATTTCCCCATAATAGCATTCCGAATGGAATGATAATTACATATATAAATTCTACGCAATATATTATTTAGGAGGAAAAAAACCATGACAAGTCAAAAAAACAGAAACACACTCATTTTCCGCGATCAGATGGGCATCACCCATACTTGCTACAAAGCAGGTGAAAAGCGGATTGTCCAGTTCGACCTGACCAATGGTATCGAAGAGGCGCTCATTACTGCAATTCGCAACGAATTTCATGACAGCAGTATTCGCCCCGGAGTTTCGGTAAAGTCACTCAGTAACATGAATGTCTACATTGTATATAGCCATACCAACTTCTACATTGCAAGACCTCATTTTGACGGCAATGTCGAAATCTTTTCCAACGGTATTTTCGGTTTTCCGGTTCAAAACGGATACAATTACAATTTTGAGGTTCATGGAAACATCGTCGTATTTTGGATGTGCGATAAGTACAGCAAGATGCGTATTGGTCACTATAAGTTCGTTGAGTAATCGCGGTTTTAATTTCGCTTGTTTAACAGCTTAGTGATAAATTTCAAAGAAAGCGCCCCCCTTATAAGGTGGGCGCTGTTCTTTTTTATATTTTATTCAATTAAGTACACTTTCTAGTCTTTTAATTTTAATCCATCTTTAAAAGCTTTTCCAACTACTTCGCCTAAAACTCTGTATGTGTTGCTTAACATATCAAATGTAATTATTTTCATTTTATCAACATCAATATTTCCATTTTCATCTAAATAATCTTCATCAATTGAACAATTTACAATTGTTCCTATTAACTCTCCATCCTCAAAAGAATTTACTTTACATTCTAATGTTAATGGATATTCTTCAATAATTGGTGCATCTACAAAATTTGATTTTGTTTTCTAAATCTTTTCTCATAATTATTCATCCCTATCTTAATTATTCTTTTGTATTATATACTTTGGTAGTCGCTATCGGTCAATACCTTTTTATTATTTTTAATAATTTTATTAACTTCAATTCATCGCTCTATAAAAAATTTATTAACCGCACTTATATATATAATTAAATATGATATAGATATAAAAAATCCACCTAAAACATCACTTGTATAATGTACACCTAAATAAATTCTACTTATTCCAATAGAGCATATTAGTATGCTTAATAATATAATAGATATCCATTTTAAATATTTATTTTTTACATATTTATAAATTAAATATATCAAATACCCATAAAAAGCCATACTTACCATAGAGTGTCCTGATGGGAAACTGTATCCAGATTCTTCTACTATTCTAAACTCTGTTGGGCGTGGTCTTTGTACTATTCTTTTTAATAATTGATTTAATAATGTAATTATTGCCAAATTTGAAATTATTGATACACCTATTTTCTTATTTTTTATATAAATAAACAGCATAAGAGCCAATACAATCAAGATTATTGCTCCTCCAAAATTAGTAATAAATTTTGCTATTGGTGTTGCGAAATCTGATATTAAGAATGTTGACACTAATTTATATCCAACTATATCTCCATTCATTATCTCTTTATTAAATACATCTTCTGCTAATGAAAAAAATCCTATTAAACAAATAAATAATACAATCCATTTTAAATTTTTAACAATAAATTTTTTTAACTTTTCTTTCATCTTTTACCTCTTCTATTATTTTGATTCTTTATATTACTTGCACTCTTCTTAAAGTAGCTCTTATTCTTTCAAGTAGCTTTTCAACTTTTCAAATATCCATATGATTATATCTTACTTTCAAAAACTTTTCTACTTTTATGCTTTCTTTTTACACATTTCATTTTTTAGATTATACATTTCTATTTGAAACTTTCCTAAATTTATTTTATAATACTTTTAAAGAAAAAAACAAATCTTTTTAGATTTGCCTTCGATTGTTTTAATAACATTGTATATCATCTCCTATACAAATTACCGTTCTTATTTTATTTCTTTTATAACCTTACATGGATTTCCAACTGCTACACTATTTGATGGAATATCTTTATTTACAACACTTCCTGCACCTATTACAACATTATCACCAATAGTTACTCCTGGAAGCACAATTACATTTCCACCTATCCATACATTATTTCCTACTTTGATTGGCTTTGCGTATTCTAATCCTTTATTTCTGGTTTTATAATCTAAAGGATGTCCTGCTGTATAAAAACCACAATTAGGTGCTATAAATACATTATCACCCAACTCTACTTTTGCACCATCTAAGATTATACAATTGTGATTCATATAAAAATTTTCTCCAACAAAAATATTATAACCATAATCACACCCCAAATTTTGTTCAACTATTATTGCTTTCCTGTTTTTGCAAATAATTTTTTTATTATTTTATCCTTACCTTCAGAATCTGATGGCCTTAGATTATTATATTCAAAACAAATATCTTTAGCTTTATATCAATCTTCTATTAGCTCTTTATTATAGTTAGCATCATATAATTCTCCTGCTAACATTTTATCTTTTTCTGACATAATGTTCCTCCAATCATAAAAAATTATTATCTAATTTTTATTATACTAACATAAAAGCAGATAATTATCAACTAACTATCTGCTTTAAAAATTGTAATTTATTTTTCACCTTATAATATTATTTTTTCAATTCAATTTGAAATTCTATAAATTCATCATTACTTTTTGCATAAATTTTTCCATTATGTAATTCTATTATTTCTTTTGTAATAGCAAGTCCTAATCCAGCTCCACCATTATTTGTTTGTCTTGATTCATCTGCTCTATAAAATTTATCAAATATTCTTTCCAGTTTATATTCAGGAATTGTAGCTCCTTTATTTTTAAATGTAATTTCAATATTTTCTTCATTTTCTATCATATTTATTGTAATAGTAGTATTTTCATAGCTATAGTTAATTGCATTTTTCAGCAAATTTCCAAAAGCTCTTGCCAATTTATCTCCATCGGCATTATACATTAAAATATTAGGTTTAGTTATATTCAATTTTAAATTTCTTTCTTCTAACATTGGGTAAAATTCTTCTACTAATTGGTCTAATAGCATTACCAAATCAATATTTGTTTTATTTAGAGGTATATCATTCAAATTATATCTGGTAATTTCAAAAAATTGATTAGTAAGTTCTTCAACTCTTAAAGCTTTATCAAGTGCTATTTTTATATACTTATTTTGTAATTTTTTTGATATTTCTTGTTCTTCATTTAATAACGATAAATATCCTATTACTGACGTAAGCGGTGTTTTTAAGTCATGTGCCATATACATAATTAAATCATTTTTCTTTTGTTCAGCTTCTTTTGCTCTTTTTGTACTTAAAATATACTCATATTTAATTTTATTTAATTTTTCTGAAAATCTTGTCATCTCATTTGGTAATTCTATGTTTTGAGTTTCTTCATTTAAAATGTTATCAAATGATTTATATAATTTTTCTATATTATCAACTTTTTTAGAAAAAAATCGATATAAAGCAATTACTAGAATAATTATCATATAAAATAAAAAAATAGATTCTTTATTATAAACACACCACTCATATAAGTTATAATTAAACCTATATAAAGTATTTCCTAAAAAGTTTCCTAAAAGATTATCTAAAACTCCAATGTAAAAAAGTACTGCTACAATGTAGTAAAGGATAATTCTAAGAATCAGACTACCTATCAATTTCATTTTTTCATTAAACAATTCTTTATTTTTCAATTTTATATCCAACTCCCCATACTGTTTTTATAAATTTTGGTTTTTTTGTATCTTCATTTAATTTTTCTCGTATTCTTCTGATATGTACCATTACTGTATTATTATTTTCTAAATATTTTTCTTTCCATACTTTTTCAAATAATTCTTCTGAACTTACTACATTTCCTCTTTTTTGTGCCAAATATAATAATATATCAAATTCCATAGGTGTTAATTCAATTTGTTTATCGTATAATTTACAAATGTGTTTGTCTTGATCTATTTCTAATCCATTTATATAGATAATATTTTCTTCATTTTTTTCGTTATATTTTGTATATCTTCTATAGGCGGACTTTACTCTTGCGATTAATTCCAATGGATTAAATGGTTTTGTAATATAGTCATCTGCTCCTAAAGTTAATCCTTCTATTTTATCTTTATCTTCGATTTTGGCAGTTAGCATTATTACTGGAAAGTTTAGTCCTTTATCTCTTATCATTTTACATATTTCAAATCCATCTACCTCTTTTATCATTACATCTAAAATTGCAAAATCTAATTTTTGATTTTCGATACATTTTAGTGCTTCTTTAGAATCATAAAATTTAAAAACATTATAGTTTTCATTCTTCAGATAAACTTCCACCAAATCTGCAATTTCTTTTTCATCATCTAATACTAAAATATTCATTTTTTCCCTCATTTCTGTTTCAATATTTTATCATAATTTTTTAACATTTCCAACACTCTTATTGCTTTTAAGGAAATGTTAAGATTTATTTAATTATTTCTTAAAACTTATTTCTATTCTGAGTTTTATACTAGAAATATATTAAAAGAAAAAGGAGAAAGTCAAATGAAGAAAAGAAAAATATTAATGTTATTAATATTAATTTTGGGAATGTTTATATTTTTTAGAAATATCTCATTTAATAATATCTCTTATAGATTAAATAAATTTGTTTCTAAAATAACTAATACTTCGGAATATAAAACAATAAAGCAAGATATAAATAAAAATTATTCTGGAATTGGTCAAGAAAAAGTAAAAAATAAAGATGGTTATTTTACTACATTTACTACTATTGAAAATCATAAAAAAACTTATATTGAATATAAACAAAATGCTAATTCTTCTTGGAATAATAATCAATATTGGGGTGGTACTATGGCAGAAAATGGCTGTGGCATTACTGCACTTGCAACTATTTTAAGTGGATATAATAAAAATTATACTCCAGAAGATCTTAGACAACAATATTATCCTAAATTAAATTATGACATACTTTCAAAAGAGTTATCTAATACATTTAATATTAAAAATACAGATTTTTACTATGATAGTGTTCATTTATCTAAAGAAAAATTGCAAGAGCATTTAAAAACAAACCGACCTATTTTAGTTTGTGTATGGAATCAGCCTCATGATAATCGTTGGACAACGAGCTCACATTATATGGCTTTACTGGCAACAGATAATAATGACATGGTTTATATTTCTAATCCTAATGGTGGAAAAAATGATAGTAAAAGTTCAGGTTGGTACAAATTCAAAGAGATAACTCCTTATATCGCAAAAGCTTTATATATAGAAAGTTATAATTAAAAGACAGCAAAAAGCTGTCTTTATTCGTATTTTTCATAATTATAATAATTTATTTTTCTCTATAAAAAATCACCAAATTATAATTTGTAGTATTTAATTATTTTTATATTTTTTATTTTTGATTATATATATTATCAAAGCAAATAAGCTTATTAATATTAAAATATGCAAAAGAAAATGATATAAATCAGGAAAATAGCCATTTACATTAAATATTTTTATACTTCCACTAAAATAATTTATTTTAGATTCTGTTGTTTGTCCAATTAATTGGTATCCATAATGAAACAAGCATTGTATAAATAGCCATATACTTAACCAAATAGTTAATACATATTTTCCAATTTTCTCTTTAAATATATATAGTAATAACGATACTAAATATATAATAAAAAATACACCATCTTCACCAAATGAACGAGATACCAAATATGTATTGTTGAAAGATATACCAATCATATCAAGAAAAAACCACATTAATAATAAAATTGTTGGTATTAAAACAAAATTTTTTTTCATAATTTTCATCTCACTTTCAAATTGTAAGTTATTGTTCAGCTAATTTTAAAATTTTTCTTAAAGATTTAATTTTTATAATTCCATAGCCTATTGTTGCACCAATAGTATTTAAGATTAAATCATCAATATCTGCTGAGCCAGTAAAGGTAAAAAACTGTATAATTTCTACTAAAATTACAAGAATAACTACAAATAAAATTGTTTTCCACAATTTATTAAAATTTTTTTCAAATAATACTGGTAATGCCATTCCCATAGGTACAAACATCAACAAATTTCCTAATAAATTTTTCACAACAATATTGGTATTGATTGTATTATCAAAAAATCTTTCTAAATAGTTGCAAATTGTCCTGAATGGTACTAAATTCGGTTGTTCAAAATGCTCTTTTGAAAATATACCAATATTAAATTGATTTCCAACTCTGTATCCATAAAAAAACAAAATAAATATTAAACATACACAATAAATTATAAAGAGACATTTAACAATTTTTATTATATTTTTCTTTTTCATATAATTTTTACTCTCCTTTATCTAAACGACAAATTACTATTTATCTAAAAAACTACTATCTTCATTATACAAAACTTCTTCTGATATATTTTCATTATTTTGACTTTGATATATGATTAGATTTTTTAAATTTTCTATATTATTCAATATTAACAAACTCTCTTTTATTGGTTTCTGTGCCACTAAATGTAATTTATATAACTGAATCTCTATTATACTTTGTAATATTTTTTTATATAACTCTTTAACACTAATTTGCTTATTTTGAATTGCTTATTTATCAACTTTACTTGCTATTTTAAATTAAATATTTAATATCACCCAACTGATTCTTTATATTTTCTATTACTTTGTTAACTGATAGCTCTGCTCTATTATTTCTTTTACTAATGACCAATCCGCTTTTTCATCCACAATGATCGTATTCCAGTGCTCTTTATTCATGTGATAAGCAGGTATTATATAATTGTATGTATTTCTTAATATATCCGAATAATTTGAATCTGTTTTTACATTAAGATATAGCTTATCATTAACATTCATAATTAGTGCAAACCACTTTTTATTTTTGCCATGTTTCATTGTGACTGACTCAAAGTCATTTGGAAATGGGCAATCTTTAAAAGTATCTTCTAATGTTAAACAATATTTAATTATTTCTTCTTTATCCATATCTAACTCCTTATAAGAACCTCAAAAATTGCAATTATAATTTATTTATGCTTTTACATTGTAAATTTTTATACTATACAGGCTTAAACTTTATGGTTTCATTAAAATTATACCTTTTATTTCTGGATGTAATAATTTTACAAAATCTTCTGCATCTTGCTTTGTTCCAACTACACTTCCGTAGTGAATTGGAACTGCTATTTTAGGTTGTATTTCATTTAATAATTGTGCAGCTTCTTTGAAATCCATTGTATACACTCCACCAACTGGAACAAAAGCAACATCGCATTTTACTTTTTTATTTTCTTCTGTAATATCAGTATCTCCTGAAATATAATATCTAACTCCATTTAGTGTAATAATATATCCTACCCAATCATTCTCTTTTGGATGAAAAGTTTTATTAGTATTATACGCTGGTATTGTTTCAAATTCGATTCCCTGTACCATATATTTTTTATTTGGCTCTACTGTAACAATTGCATTTTGATTTATACCTTTTCTTAAAACTTTTGTTAATAATTCTTCTGGTATTACAATGGTTGTATTTTCTTTAATAACCTTATCTAAATCTTCTTCTGAATAATGGTCATAGTGATCATGTGTAATAAAAACAATATCTGCATCATTATAATTTTTATCTATTTTAAATGGATCTATATAAATAATTTTTTCTTTATCAATTCTTATACTACTATGGTATAAAACTTCTATATTTTCTAGCATTTGTGGCCTCCTTATTTTTTATATTGCTCTGCAAATTTGCTTAAATTTTCATTTTGATATGGTATTAATTTTTCATTAAGTCTAGCCATTAAATGTAGTTTTTGATTATTTTTTAATGCTATTATTACTTTTTTAGTACTTGAATTAAATATATTAAATTTCTTTACAACAATACTTTCAATTTGTTCATTGCTAACAAAGAAATATGATGATGTATCTGCCTTTAATTTTGATGGAGTTAATGTTAGCATAACGCCTGTGGCATCAAGTGGAATTATTCCAAGACCATTTTCTGTCCAATTTATTAAATATCCATCACTTTTTCTATTCATTCCATCTACTATTCCTGAAGAAAATGCAGCTACACCAGCAATTGCACCTCCACCAACTGCACCTAAAGCTCCAAGTGCTCCATATTTTAATCCTTCTCTGTTAGTATCTATAAAGCAAAGGAATATACAATTATTTTCTCCTAATCCATCAACACTTTTAAATAATTCCTCTACTTTTTCCTTTGTATTAAATTCATCCATTTATCTTTCTTCCTCTCTTTTGATAATTTCTTTATATTCCTCGTCTGTTAATATTTTTCCCCATAATCCATAATGCAATTCTTCAAATCCTGCTTTATACATAGTTTCATTATCTGGAGATGAGATATAATACAACGTTGGCTTATCTTCTCCATTCGCTCTATAAGTTCCAAGTCTGCACAGAACACCCTTATAATTTATTTCCATAATTACCATATCCTTTCTTGGAATATTCTAAATTAGTACATATTTCTTTATTCTTTATGTAATAATATCTTGATATTTTATCATATTTTCCAAAAAGTTCTTTCCAACAATATATTGTTCTAACATAAACTTAACATGAATGCTTGTATAATAATGTTAAGTTATATCTATTAACATTTTATCTTTAAATCTTCCTTGATTATCTATCAGCATTATAACACAAAATTATAAAATTTACTGCTAAAATACAGATTATTCAATTTATTTTTTATTATGCTCATATGAACTTGTAAAAGCAAAAAAATTAAAAAGCATTGCTTTCTAATTTTCAAAAAGATTATTATAAAATTTTTAGATAATTTTTTATAATTCTTTTTCTAAATTTAAAATTTTATTTTCCAAATTTAACTCAAATAAAATTGTCTCTTTTTTCTCTCGCTTACCTCGTCTTGCTTTTTTATGGCTTTTAAGTAATTTTTCAAAAGATACTGCATTATCATAGACATTTCTAATTGTTATAGGCATTTTTATTGACTCCTAACGATTTTATCAATCCTCCTAAAATTTTACCAATTTCAGAAAGTAATTCATTACTATATTTATATTTCTTCATATCTATCCATTTATTATTATACATTATTCGTATGCAAATTCTTTGATAATATATATGACTATCTACAACATTAAATAGTTCTAATCTTTTTCTTTTTTCAACTTTACTTGATAAAAGAATATATTTTAACATTTCGTACATACTTGTTTTTATTTCTGTTCCAATGCTAAATTTTTCAGTTCTTGGCAATTTTATTAATATTGTTAACATGTATTCTATATATTTCTCTATTTTAGGTATAATTACTAATTCATTTTTACTCATTTTACTTTTTCCTTTTCTATGATTTTTATATATTTTAATTATATATTATTATTTTTTAATTTTTTACTCTATATAACGAAATAGAGCCCTCTAAATTAGAGAGCTCTATCGTTCAGGTGCAGTATCAGTGGGCAGTGCTACTTAAAGCACAAACCAACCAACACTAAGGTTGCAATGATTATCATAGTTGCAGCAAAGGTTAAGGTAGGCAAGCGGATCGTCGCCACCATCGCCATAGTAGCCACCACCAGCAAACCAGAAACCACCAGCCTTTTCGTCGTTTTTCAAAATCTTGTAGGTATTAGCCAAATCACATTTACCTGCAATCTTTCTTGAACCAGTTACCTCAAAATCGTGTCTGGCTTTTTCAGAATTCCAGTAATGTCCTAATTGGGTTGAATCTGTGCATACTGCAAAAAAAGCGTCTGCCTTAGACCAACCTTCTTCAACCAAACGATGAATAATTGTTGCCAAGAAGATTACATACTGGTTTTTAGACCCCAGCTGTACGCCATTCTTGATTGCAATTTCTTTCAGCTCATTATAGGAATAACCTACTGCAGGCTTACAACCTGCAACAAACTGAAGAGAACCGTTTTCATCAATCGACGGATCGCACACCGGAACCTTAAAGGTTTTTACTCCAGCATCAACTGCTTCCTTAAGAAACTCCAAGAATTCCTTTTCAGTTTCACTAGCCGGAGCATATTTCAACATGTCAAAGTAAATCTGACTATCAGAACCTTCAACCGTAATGGTTTCAAACTCTGCAGTCAACTCTGTTTCAGTTGAAATGCCTCCTACTATCAGTTGCTGGAGACACTCCTGAACCTCATCTTTTTCAAGATACTGGGTCAAGATTGTTTCCACTTGTTCCTTTACCATAGACTCCATTGTAAGCACAAGTGCTCCATTAGAATCTTCATTGATAAAGAACTTCTTGCCATTGTGTGTGTGCTGTGTTTCTTTCTGGATTACCGCGTACACTGTTTCAGCTACCTTCGCTGCCTTTCTGTTTCCCAGGTACTCCTGAAGTACCACCTGAATTTCGTCCTTAGCTGTTGCTTTAATCATAATTGTTTCCTCCTAAAAAATTAAATTTTAATTTTGCCGAACGAATAAAGTGCATTCTTCCGAATACACTTTAATTATACCACTTTATGTTAATTTTTACAACTTACTATTTATCTCGTGCCTTATTATAGCAATTTTTGTCAGCCTTTACAATAAAAATGCCAATATCCGTCAATCAAAAATATTCAACCATATAACTCTCCACACAAATTCTAGTGTGTTCCTACGAATTTGCTCGAGCTAAATATATTACTGAGTAGTATTTAAAAACATTCAAATAAAAAAATAAATATCCAATAAAATTACATGACTTTTCCATAATATTCTACTTCAATTTTTGTTCCATCTGGATATAATTCACTTGATGTTTTTATATATTCAGTAAATTCATAATGATTATATATTTCTTTATTTATTAATTCTTTCGGCTCTACTCCTACAATTGCCCTTGTATATCCTTTGTCTTTTAAATCGTTAATCATATATTTAAATAATTTAGAAAAATAACCTTTCCCTCGATATTCCTTATTTGTCCTAAATCCAGATAAATATATTGCTCCATTTCCAACTAAATCTTTACTATTTTGTATTATGTTAGAAGCCAATATAGCAGTTGCTTCACATATTATTTTGCCATTCAATAATCCATAATATGGAATAATTTGACCTTTTTTAAATCTTTCAATATTCTCAAATTTCCATATTTTCCAATTACTTTTATTATTGGATATACTTATTTCATAATCCCATTTAATGTTCATTTCATGTAAATTAGCTTTTGAAATTTCCATATTCTTACATTCCTCATATTCAATTTAGTAGCTACTCTATTTTCAATTTCTATAATTATTTTACTTACCGTTTTTTACTTTGTAAAGTAGGCACTTTTTTGTTACATAGTTACCAAAAAGTAACTTTTAAGAATTTTAGCATGCTTTGCGATACAAAATTTTTTTATATTTTTATTACACATATATTTTTAGAATATTATATTCTAATTGGAACTATTATTGTTTTTTCTTACTGTTTACATATCACTTGTATTTTGTTATAATTTCTTTTAGAATTGGAGTTAATTTATTATGAAGCAAGAATTACCTACTTGTCCTGTCGAAATTACAATGGGACTTATTGGAGATAAATGGAAAATTTTAATTATCAGAGATTTATTAACTGGTACAAAAAGATTTGGAGAGCTTAGAAAATCACTTAATGGAATTAGCCAAAAAGTTCTTACAAATAATTTAAGAGATATGGAAAAATCTGGTTTGGTCCACCGCGAAGCTTTTGCTGAAGTACCACCAAGAGTTGAGTATTCGCTTACGGAAACTGGATGGAGTTTAAAGCCTGTTTTATATTCTATGGTTCAATGGGGAAATAATTATCGTGAGTTACAAAAATAGCAGAATTGTAATCTGCTATTTTTATTTTATAATTATGTAACTAATTTCGCCACACAAAATATATAATTTATCTATCAAACCCCTTCACACGTGCATATTCTTTTTCTAGAATTCCTATAAAATTAGTTGGAATATATTGCTTAGCTTTTATAATTAAACTTTCATCAATTCCATATAAAGCTTCTGCAATTGAACCTACAATACAAGCATTTGTATCTGTGTCACCTCCAAAAGATAGAATTTTTTTTATGCTTTCTTCAAAACTATTACTATTAAATGCAGACCATACACAATTATCAAATGTTTGACTACATGTTGTGTTAAACTTTTTAAATGATTCACATTTCAATTTTATATTTAATTTTTTTAAAATTTCATCCTTTGGTACTTTATTTTTGGCATAAAATATAATTAATGCTATCAGTGTCGAATATACTATTGCCTCTTTTGAATCATGTGATGGAACTGTTGCTAATCTAGCATTTTTCTTCACATCAATTTCATTATCAAATGAAAATCCAATCGGAGAAATACGCATCATTGCTCCATTACCTATGCTTGTCCCTCTTTCATCAGCATCACACCACTTTAAAAATCCTGGTGAAAAACTTCCATTAAAATATGGTTTTATATCAGGTTTATAATTTCTATATAATTTTCCATATTTTTTTAAATGTTCTTCATAATTCATATCTGTTTGAACTGCTTCAGCTATAGCCATAGTTAATATAGTATCATCGCTAAAAAAGGCATTATTTGGTATTATTTCATTTGTTTTTATACTTTTTATTCCTTTTAATTGTTCAAATTCATAAACTGAACCAGCTAAATCTCCAATTACTGCTCCCCACATATTTTTCCCTTCTTTCAATATATCTAATACTTTTCACTAATAACTATAATATCTCTTTTTAAAGATTTTTCTTTAACTACTCCTGTTCCTAAAAATTCATTGTTAAAATAAATTTTATAAATTCCATCTAGACCATTATATTTTAATTTTACACCATTGAAAAACTTTTGAACTAATTCTTTATCTAAATTAATACATTCATTCTCTTTCAATAATTTTTCTAAAGATATAACTTTATTTTTTATCCAATTTTCATTATCCTTATTATTTCCAATATCATCAATTGTTACAGCCTCATTTATACTGAATTCTCCAACTCTTGTTCTTCTAAGCTCTTTCATATAACCAATAGTCCCCAGTTTTTCAGCAATATCTTCACATAATGATCTAATATATGTACCCTTAGAACATTCAACTTCAAATACAATAGTCTTGTCCTTTTTATAAAAATCAATCAGCTTTATAGAATAAATTTCAATATTTCTTTTTGGAATATCAACTTCAATATTATTTCTAGCATATTCATATAGTTTCTTTCCTTTGACCTTTATTGCCGAATATATAGGAGGTGTTTGAACAAGATTTCCAACAAAACAATTTAATTTTTCAGATAAATATTCTTTATTAAAAATATTATCATCCACATCCTTTTCCTCAATTATATCTCCTTCAACATCAGCAGTACTAGTTTTAATTCCTAACTTTAAAGTAGCAATATAGCATTTATCGTGATTAATTAAGTATTTAGAAAACTTAGTACCTTTCCCCAAAAGTAAAGGTAACACTCCAGTAGCATTAGGATCTAAAGTTCCTGTGTGTCCAACTTTTACATTTAAAATTTTTTTTACTTTGTTAACAACGTCATTAGAAGTAAATTCCTTTGACTTGTCCACAATAATAATTCCATCCATAAAAAACTCCCTTAAAAATTTAAATTATTATAATTTACTGTATTTATAAAATATTTCAAAATAAAATTATAATCATAAAAAGGGCGAATTGAATTCGCCCAAATTATCTTTTATAAATATCTTTTAGCTTCAGCAATAACTCTTTGTTTAACAGATTCCAAATCATCATTAATAGAAAATCCAGCTGCCTTAGGATGACCTCCTCCTCCATACAATAAAGCTATTTCGTCAACATTAACTTTATCATTAGAGCGTAAAGAAACTTTTAATCCTTTTCCCTTAATTTCTCTAATAAATATAGAAACTTCAACACCTTCGATATCTCTACCTATGTCAACAATTCCTTCATGGTCTCCAGCAACAGCATTAAATTTTTCATAATCTTCTAAAGTTACATATGTATATGCAATTTTACCATCTTCAAAAAATTCAATTCTATTATTTGCAACTCTTGTTAACTCAAAAGCAGATTTAGTTTTAACTTGAAGAACTTTTCTGTACGTATCTGAAACATTAACACCTTTTCTTAATAATCCAGCTACAAATTCAAATGTTTCAGCTGTTACACCTTGATATTTAAATCCACCTGTGTCTGTTATTATACCTACTAATAAACATGTTCCAATTTCTTTATTAATTTCCAATTTAAATGCACTAAGTGCAACAATCATAACTTCCGCACAGGCTGGTGCATCTGGATTAACAAAATTATAATCTCCAAACATATTATTAGTCCCATGATGATCAATAACAACTGTAGTAGTAGCATCTTCAAATTTCTTTGATAGATCATTTAACATATCAAATGAAGCACAATCAACAGCAATTGCTAAATCATAATTTTCAACATTACTTTCTTTTTTTATTTCACTTGAACCTGGTAAAAAATTAAATGTTTTTGGGCATTCTGGAATTATAACATCAACATTATTTTTTCCGTATAGTTTTAGTGCATTATATAAAGCTAAACTTGTTCCAACAGCATCTCCATCAGGATTTTCATGTGTTAATATTACTATTGATTCTGCTTTATTTATTTCTTCAAATATTTTATCTAAAGTACTCATTATATCAATCCTTTCTGAAATTCAGGTGCATTGTTAGTAAGTGTCAGTGTTAACAATGTTGTCAATTAACTTTGTCCCCACTGACAGACTTATCTTTTACTTATATAAATTCTTATTATTGTTCACCTTTTATTTCTTTAAGTATATTATCGATTTTAGCACCATATTCCATTGAATCATCTAATTCAAAAATTAGCTCTGGTGTTATTCTTAAATTAACAGTTTTGGCTACTTTGCTTCTTATAAAACCTGCTGAATCTTTTAAACCTTGCATTGTTTTTTCTAGATTTTTAGAATTTAATACACTTACATAAACTTTAGCATATTTTAAATCAGGTGTTATTTTAGCTCTTGTAACACTTAATAATCCCGTAACATTTGGATTTTTAAGTTCGAAAGTCAAAACATGACTAATTTCTTTTTTAAGCTCTTCATTAATTCTATTTAGTCTAGTATCATTTTTTGCCATAAACTTATCTTCCTTTCGTTTTAATTATCTTTTAACTTCTTCCATTACAAAGAATTCAATTACATCATTTTCTTTTAAATCATTGTAATTTTCAATTTGACAACCACATTCAAATCCTTTTGTAACTTCTTTAACATCATCTTTAAATCTCTTTAAAGAAACTAATTTACCTTCGTGAATAACAACTGAATCACGAATTACTCTAACTCCCGCATTTCTTTCTATTTTTCCATCAGTAACAAAACATCCAGCAATTGTTCCAACTCCTGATACTTTAAATGTTTGTCTTACTAATGCATTACCAATTACTTTTTCTTCATAAATTGGATCTAATAGACCTTTCATAGCAGCTTCTACATCTTCTAAAGCTTTATAAATAACTGAATATTGTTTAATTTCAACACCTTCTTTTTCAGCAACTTCTTTTGCTGAACCAACAGGACGAACATTAAATGCTATAATTATTGCTTCTGCAGCCTTTGCAAGTTGAACATCAGATTCATTTACAGCTCCAGCAACAGAATGTATAACTTTTACTTTAACTTCATCATTTGATAATTTTTCTAAGGATTGTTTAATAGCTTCTGCAGAACCTTGAACATCTGCTTTTACAATTAAATTTAATTGTTTTAAATCTTCACTAGCCATTTTTTCAAATAGATTATTTAAAGTAACAACATTATTGTTATTTAAATGTTTTTCTCTTTCTTTTAGTTTTCTCTTTTCAATTAAATGTTTAGCCATTTTTTCATTTTTAACTTCATAGAAAGTATCTCCTGCTTCTGGTAAATCAGTTAATCCCATTATTTCAACAGGTGTTGATGGTCCAGCAGCTTTAACACTTTGACCTTTATCATTTTTCATTGCTCTTATTCTACCTATAGAAGTTCCAACAACAATTGTATCACCAACATTTAAAGTACCACGTTGTACAAGAACTGATGCGATTGGACCTTTAGATTTATCAAGTCTTGCTTCAATAACTGCACCTTTTGATTGTTTATTTGGGTTTGCTTTTAGCTCTTTCATATCTGCAACTAACAATACCATTTCAAGTAAATTATTAATGTTTAGACCTTTCTTTGCAGAGATAGGTACAAATATTGTATCTCCTCCCCATTCTTCAGAAACTAAATCATATTGCATTAAATCTTGTTTTATTTTTTCAATATTAGCATTTGGTAAATCAATTTTATTAACAGCAACAATAATTGGAATTTCGGCTGCTTTAGCGTGGTTTATAGCTTCTACAGTTTGAGGCATAACACCATCATCAGCTGCAACAACAAGGATTGCTATATCAGTAATTTGAGCACCTCTTGCTCTCATACTTGTAAATGCTTCGTGACCTGGTGTATCTAAGAATGTTATTTCTCTACCATTTACATTTACTTTGTATGCACCAATATGTTGTGTAATACCACCAGCTTCTCCTTCAATTACATTTGTTTTTCTAATAGTATCTAATAGTGATGTTTTACCATGATCAACGTGACCCATAACAACAACTACTGGTGGACGTGGTTTTAAGTCCTCTGCTTTATCTTCTGACTCATCAAATAAAACATCTTCTTCATTAACAACTTTCTTTTTATTTGCTGTTACTCCAAATTCTCCAGCAACTAAAAATGCTGTATCAAAATCTAATTCGTTGTTAATAGTAGCCATAATTCCAAGTCCCATTAATTTAGTAATAACTTCTCCACTTGTCTTTTTAAGCTCTGCTGCTAAATCCTTAACAGTAATAGTTTCTGGAATTGTAATTTCTGTTAATTGGAATATTTTTTGCTTACTTTTTTCTTTTTCATTTTTATTATTATTCTTTTTCTTATTTCTTTTTCCTCTATCATTACTTAAATCATAATAATCAAGCATTCCACCATCTTGCTCATCAAACATATGAGATAATCTATCAACTTGTTTTAAGTCCTTTAATTTACCATCATCAATTTCAGAAAATCTATCTTGTCTTCTTGATTTAGCTGGCTTTTTATTATTAGCTTTAGATTCCTCAAATTTGTTTTGTTTAGCTTTGTCAATAGATTTACTTGTATAATCTCTTTGAGATTCTTTCTCTACAATTTCAGTTGACATTATATTCTTAATGTTCTTATCAATTCCTTTTTCATCAAGAGGTCTATTACCATTTCTATTGTTGTTATTATTATATCTATTATTGTAACCACCATTATTATATCCATTATTATTTCTATTATTTTGTTGGTTGCCATTTCTATTATTAAATCTTCTATCACCATTGTTATTGTTGTATCTGTCATTGTTGTTATTACCATTATTATATCTATCATTTCTATTATATCTGTTATTGCTATATCCAGTGTTGTTTCTATTGTCATTGTTTCTATAATCACTATTATTTCTATTATTATATCTATTATTTCCGTTATATCTATTTTCTCTATTTTCGTTATTAAATTTATTATCTTCGTTATTACGTCTATTGTTCATATTATTTCTTCTATCGTAATTATTTTCGTTTTTACTAAATTCTTTTTTAACTGTTACATCCATATTCTTATTTTCAGCCTTTTCAGTTTTCTCCTTTATAATATTCTTCTCTCCTACATTTTTTTCATTAGCAATTTTTAATTCTTCTTGTTTTTGAGCTTCCATTTGTTTTTGTAATTCAGCCTTTTTTTGCTCTTCTGCTCTTTTTTGCTCTTCTAATAATCTTTGGGCCTCTTCAGCTTTTTTCTTTTCTTCTTCAGCTTTTCTTCTTTCCTCTTCTTCTTTCTTTTTATCTTTAATTCCAAATAACTCACTTACTGTAAGAGGTTTTTGTTGTTTATTTCTATAAACAATATTATAATTTTTATTTTTATTTCTTTCTACAAAACCAATATTGTTTTTATTCTCTTGCTTTTTGTTTGACTTTTCCTCAGGTTCAGCCTCAGAAACAATAACTTCTCTTCTAATGATTACTGGAGTTTCTTGTTGCTTTTTTTTATCTTTGCTAGAGTCTTTTTTATCATCTTTACTTTTGCTTTTTTCTTTACCTTGATTTTTGTCTTTGTCATTTTTCTTACTTTCTTTTTTATTAGCAAGGCTTTTTTCTATTTTTTCTGCTTGTTCATCTTCAATAGAACTTAAATGACTTTTGACATTAATTCCCAGTTCATTAGCCTTTTCTATTATTTCCTTACTGGTTAGACCTATCTTTTTAGCGATTTCATGAATTTTAATCTTAGCCAATAAATTTCACCCCCATAATATTAATTTTTGTCTATGATTTCATTTCTTAAAGAATTATAAATTGTATCATCTATCTTTCTTTCAAAACTTCTTTCCAATTTTTTTGATTTAATTGCTTTTTCTAAACACTCTATGTTATTGCAAATGTATGCCCCTCTGCCATTTGCTTTGCCTGTCTTATCAATGCTTATGTTGCCTTCTTTATTCATTACTATTCTAATTAAATCACTTTTATTTTTTTGAACATTACATCCAATGCATGTTCTTTGTGGTATTTTTTTCAAATTATCACTTCCCATTGTATTCAAACATATTTTTTATATTAATTATTCTTCAACTTGCTCTGATGATTCTTCTGAAACTTCTTCTGCAGTTTCTTCTTGATTATTTGCTTCTTCGATCATTTTTCTAAATTGAGACTCACTTTTTATATCGATTTTCCAATTAGTTAACTTTGCAGCTAATCTAACATTTTGACCAGATTTTCCTATTGCTAATGATAATTGGTCATCTGGAACTATTACTTGAGCAAATCTTTCTTCATCTTTAATATCTACAGCTAAAACTTGTGCTGGTAATAATGCTGCAGATATATAAATTGATGGATCTGCATTCCATTCTATTACATCAATTTTTTCTCCATTTAATTCATTAATTATATTTTGAATTCTTATTCCTTTTTGACCTACGCAAGAGCCAACTGGATCAATATTTTCATTTGGAGAATATACAGCAACTTTACTTCTGCTTCCTGGATCTCTTGAAACACTTTTTATTTCAATAACACCTTCATATATTTCTGGAATTTCAAGTTCAAATAATTTTCTTACAAAATCAGAACTTGCTCTTGATATAATAACTTGTGGTGCACCTTTAACTCCTCTTTCCACATCCATAACACAAGCTCTAATTTTATCATTTACCTTGTATTTTTCTGTAGGAATTTGTTCTTTTAAAGGCATAACACCTTCTAGTTTACCTAAATCAACTACTACAATTCCACCATCAGCTTTTTGAACTAATCCAGAGATTATCTCACCTTTTCTTTCACTGAATTCATCAAATAATACATTTCTTGAAGCTTCTCTTATTTTTTGTATAATAACTTGTTTAGCTGTTTGAGCTGCTATTCTACCAAAATTTCTTGGTATAATTTCAACTTGAGCTGTATCTCCTACTTCCAAATTTTTATTAACTTTTTTTGCATCCTCTAAATTAATTTGTGTTTTATCATCTTCAACGGTTTCCACAACTTCCATTTCAGCAATTACATGTATTTCTCCACTTTCTGGATGCATTGTAACTTTTACATTGTCAGCATTTGAATCATAATTTCTTTTATATGCTGTAACTAATGCTGTTTCAATAGATTCTAACATATAATCTTTTTTTATACCTTTTTCTTTTTCCAATTCATTTAAAGCTATTACTAGCTCTTTACTATCAATATTTATACCTTTATTTTGTTTTGTTTCACCCTTCATTTCAATATCCTCCTTTTAAACATTCCAATCATAATATTTTTTTATTAATGATATATTTTTTCGCTCTATATTTAATTCTTCATTTTCTACTTCAATTGTTATTATTTGGTCATCAAAACTTTTTAACTTTCCTACATATTCTTTAAAATTGTTTATTGGTTTGAAAAGTTTTATTGTTATATATTCTCCAATATTTTCCTTTAAATGTTTATCTTTTCGTATCATTTTTTCAACACCAGTTGATGATACTTCTAGAAAATATTGCTCTTTAATGTAATCATCTTTATCTAAAATGTCTGTAATTGCATTATTTACATTTTCACAATCATCTAATGTAATTTCTCCATTTTCTTTTTCTATAAAGATTCTCAAAAAATAATCTTTGCCTTCCTTTGCATATTGAACATCATATAGCTTATATCCTAAATTTTCAATTATTTTAGATATACTATTTTCTACTTTTTCTTCTATATTTGCCAATATAAAATCCTCCTTTATTACAATTAAAGAGTGGGATTTGTTCCCACTCTTCTGTTTTTTTATATTGCATTAATATTATACCCTTTATTACAAGAAAAATCAAGCATTTTTTGGAATTTTATTCCACTTTTATTTTACTTTACAATATCATATCAAAAATTGTAATAAAGTATATCTTTCTTAATTTATATTATTATGTTGTTTTCTTTAAATTTCTTATTTTTTTATTATTTTGTTCAATAATATTATTATAATATTTTTCAAGTTTCTTTAGTCTGTCTATTGACAGCATCTTCAATGTTTCTTCATTTCCATTGATTTTTTCTAAAAATTTTCTTTTTTCAATAACGGCATTTGTTACTTTTGCATCCACTTTCAAATTATTAATAAAATTTTTTCGTAAATTATCATTTTTCTTTAATTCAATAGCAGATTCCTCTTGAATATAATTATCTTCATTTTTTTTCAAAGTTTTTTTTAATGAATTCTTAATTTTAGATATAGAACTTTTTTTATATCCAATTAATCCATCATTATTCATTTACTTTCTCCTTATTTTGTGAAGATAATTCATTTATTTCTGCTTGTTGTTCTCCAATAGTATCTTGTTGTTCTAATATATGTTTTACAAGAGTTTCTTTTTCATCTTCTCCAGGAACACCATTATTTTTAAGTAAATTTGTACTTACAAAATTCAAATGACCATCGACCATTTCTATTCCTAAAGATTGTAATTCTTCAATAACTTCATCATAACTTGATCTACCAAGATATCTTATTTTTTTAACTTCTTCTTCTGATCTTCCAACTAAATCCATAACTTTATCTATCCATGCTCTTTTTAAGCAATTAAATGAATGCGCTGATAGATTTAATTCTTCTATTGGCACATCAAGAATTTCCAATTTTTCAAATGATTTTTCACCCTCAAAATCCAAATGATCATCAACCATTTCTATTCCTAAAGATTGTAATTCTTCAATAACTTCATTATAACTTGATCTACCAAGATTTCTTATTTTTTTAACTTCTTCTTCTGATTTTCCAACTAAATCAATAACTTTATCTATTCCTGCTCTCTTTAAACAATTAAATGAATGCGCTGATAGATTTAATTCTTCTACTGGCATCTCAAGAATTCCCAATCTTTTAGATGATTCCTCTCCTTCAACTCCATCTAAAATTGTCGCTAATCTATTAGCATCTCGAATTCTTCTATCAAGTAATCCTCTAAATTCAGCTCTTTTCTCCTTAGGAATGTCTCCTATAGATAGCAATATTTCTTTTTTCTTTTCAAGATTAATTAATTCACTATTAGTAGCATCTTTTATCATAGATTCAACTATTGCGATTTGGTTATTTTCTTGTTCTTTTCTTTTTTTAGTTTCTTCAACTCCATCTAATAACATAGTATCTAATTTAGCTTTAACATCTTCATCCATACTTATAGGCTCTCTAGGTACAAATATATCAAATTTTTTAAAATATTCTTCAATAATTTCTTTTTGTAAATCCAAGTCTATATCGAATGTTATATTTTCTGAATCTAATTGTTCAAGAAATTCTGGAGTTTTAAATTCTTTCATGGATTTTTCAACTATTCTATATATACGAGCTGGATATTTTCCAGTTTTTTCTGCTATTTTTTTCTCATCAGCTTTCTCCATACCATTTATTCCATACCACATAAATAATATTTCTTGTTCTTGTTCAGAATAACCTTTTTCTTTAATTGTCTCAATAACTTTCTTTTCTAATTCTTCACGCTTCACAAAAGTATTTCTTCTTCCTGGAAGATCATTTATAATGTCTCCAAGTCTATTATTTTTTGATTCTCTTGAAACCCAGTCAGGGCTATTTAAATCAAATTCACTTATTAAATTTTCTATTGAACCATATCTTAATCTACTAAAGTCCTGATTACTTACTGCATCTATGTAGCATTTTCTAAATTCATCTATGTTACCATAATGTGCTGTAATAAAATCAACCTCTTTTTCTCTTAAGTCATATTTTTTTATTAATTCAGCTGTTTTAGTATCTCTTCCAAAAACACCACCGATTTTTCCATCTCTACATCTTTCGATTTGTTCCTCATTAAGTTTTCCTTGTGATTTTCTTATAGTTATATATTTGTAATACTCACGCATTTTCTCATATTCTTCAAATAGTTGATTTTGTTTTTCTTCTGTCTTTGCATAACTTTCAAAAACATCTCTTGAAACACCAGGTACTATTGTAGCTCTTGGATATTTTTTTCTCCATTCAACTAAACTTTCAATCTTTTCTTCAAGTGATACTTTCTCTTCTTTTGTTCCATCATTTTTTTGACCTTTACTTATAGCCATTTTTTACCAACTCCTTAAAAAAATTTGTATCTATTATTATAACAGAAAATGAAAAAAATGTCAATGTTATGTAAACTTTTTTAAAGTTTTTTATTTTTTCATATTTATACTAATTTTTCTAGAAATAATCACTAATTTCTTGTAACCCATTAAAATTTATTTGTCTTAATATTTCATAAGTTATAATTGCAACTGAGTTTGATAAATTTAGTGACCTTAATGTATTTCTCATTGGAATTCTTATTGTATTTTCTATATATTTTTGTAATAAATCTTCTGGTAACCCCTTCGTTTCTTTTCCGTATAATACAAATACTTCGTCAAATTTTGAATAATCAACATCTGAATAACAATGTGTTGCTTTTGTACTTGCAAAAAACATATTATTTTCTTCTGGCTTATATTTATTCAAAAAAGATTGAAGTGAATCATGTTCCTCTATATCTAATTTATCCCAATAATCTAATCCAGATCTTTTTAGGCTTTTATCATCTATTTTGAATCCTAATGGATGTATTAGATGTAATTTTGCTCCTGTTATTGCACAAGTTCTTGCTATATTTCCTGTATTTTGTGGTATTTCTGGTTCACACATTACTATATTAAGTTTCATTTTTCTTTATTCTCCTTTTAATTAATTAAAATTTTTTTTATAATTATTGAACGGATTATATCACAAAAAAACAAACATTTCATTTATTTTTATTTAAAATTGTGCTATATTAAATTATATTATTGTGTTTTAGAAAGGATTTGAACTATTCTTATGAATGAAAAATATATAAAAAAATTAGAATTAAATAAAATAATAGATGTTCTTGAATCTTATTGCGTTACAGAAATTGGGAAACAACTTTTGCATAACATTGAACCTTCTAGTAATAAATTAATTGTTAAGCATTTACTATCTGAAACAACACAAGCAAAAAATTTAATTGCTCAAAACAGCAATCCACCAATTGCTGACGTTCAAGATTTTAGCCAAATATCCAAATTATTGAAAAGTAATATGGCTCTTTCTTGTGGAAATTTATTGAAAGTTGGTCATATTTTAAAAATTTCGCGAAACTTAAAATCGTATTTTTCTTCTATAGATGATGTATCTAAATATGATTCTATTGAGAATTATTTCGATAATTTATATACAAATATAGATTTAGAAAATAATATTTTTAAATCTATTTTAGATGAGTCAACTGTTGCAGATGAGGCTTCCTCTGCTCTTAGTAATTTGCGTAGAAAAAGAAGAAATTTAGAATCTTCTATAAAAGAAAATTTAAATAAATTTATCCATTCATCAACATATTCAAAATTTATAATGGATCCCATAGTTACAATTAGAAATGATAGATATGTTATCCCTATTAAAGTTGAATATAAAGATAATGTAAAAGGCTTTGTTCACGATATATCATACAGCGGTTCTACAGTATTTATAGAGCCTATTTCAATTTTTGAATTGAATAATCAAGCACATAATTTACAATTAGAAGAAAATGTTGAAATTGAAAGAATTTTAAAAACTCTATCTGATTCTCTAATTCCAATTGTAAATAATATAGAAATTTCACTAAATTCTATTGCAAATTTGGATTTAATTTTTGCTAAAGCAAAATTCTCTAATAAATTTAAATGTGTAGAACCTATTATAAACGAAGAAAAATTTATCGATTTCAAAGAAGCTCGTCATCCACTTATTGATGAAAAAGTTGTTGTTCCTATTGATGTTGAAATTGGAAATAAATATACATCCTTAATTATTACAGGACCAAATACTGGTGGAAAAACTGTTACCTTAAAAACAGTTGGATTATTGTGTTTAATGGCTTACTTAGGATTACATATACCTGCAAAAGATGGTAGTAGTTTATACGTTTTTGATAATATATTTGCAGATATTGGTGATGAACAAAGTATTCAAGAATCCTTAAGTACTTTTTCTTCGCATATGTTAAATATCATTGAAATTTATAAACAAGCAACAGCAAAAAGTCTTATACTAGTAGATGAATTGGGCTCTGGAACAGACCCTATTCAAGGTGCTAACTTGGCAATTAGTATATTGGAATATTTTCACAAATTAGGAGCCTTATCACTTGCCACAACACATTATCAAGAAATAAAAAATTATGCACTTGTTACAGATGGATTCGAAAATGCAAGCTCTGAATTTGATATTGAAAATTTAAAACCTACATATAAATTACTTGTTGGTGTTCCTGGAAAAAGCAATGCTTTTGCAATAACCAAACGACTTGGAATGCCAGATTCTATACTAACAAGAGCAGAAGAGCTTATGAATGATGAACACATTAGTGTTGAAGAACTTATAAAAAATATTTATGATGATAAAGTTGAAATCGAGAAAGAAAAAGATAAAATAAGACAAAATTCTAATCAGATAGAACTTTTAAGAAAAAATATTGACAATAAAAATACACAATTATCAACAAAAGAAAATGATATTATTGAAAAAGCTAAAATACAAGCCCGTGAAATTCTGCTAAATGCAAAAAAAGAAGCCAATTCTATTATATCAAGTTTAAACGAACTTTATAATAATGCAGATGCCCAAGCTCTAAAAAAAGCCAATTCTATAAGAAATAAACTTAATGAGAATATAAAAAATAACAACTCATCTACAACTACAAACAATCTATCAGAGCCATCTACTACATTAGAAAATGTAACTATTGGAATGACAGTACTAGTAAAAACATTAAACCAAAATGGAACTGTTCTTACTTTACCAAATAAATCAAATGAAGTTCAAGTTCAAATTGGTAGTATGAAAATGACAGTAAAAACAGATAAATTAGTTGCAATAAAAAATAATACTCAAAAATCTAATAATAAACAAAAAAGCTTTAGCAGTAGAAATTTCAATAACAAATTAAAAAGTAAAACAGCTGTTACTGAAATAAACGTAATTGGTGAAACTGTTGAAGAAGCAATTTTTGTAGTAGATAAATTTTTAGATGACTCTGCCCTAGCAAATTTATCAACAGTTAGAATTGTTCACGGAAAAGGAACAGGCAAATTACGCCAAGGAATCCACAATTTTTTGAAGACAAACTCACATGTAAAATCATTTAGACTAGGAACTTTCGGTGAAGGTGAAACTGGTGTAACTGTTGTGGAATTAAAATAATATGAAAAAATAGTAGGAAAATAAATTTTCCTACTATTTTTTGTATATAAAATTATTTATTATTCAATAACTTCAGCTACAACTCCTGAACCTACTGTTCTACCACCTTCACGGATAGCGAATCTTAATCCTTTTTCGATAGCGATTGGTGTGATTAATTCGATTGTCATATCTACGTTATCTCCAGGCATACACATTTCTGTTCCTTCTGGTAATTCAATAACACCTGTAACGTCTGTAGTTCTGAAATAGAATTGTGGTCTATAGTTTGTGAAGAATGGTGTATGACGTCCACCTTCTTCTTTAGTTAATACGTATACTTGTGCTTTGAATTTTGTATGTGGATGTATTGTTCCTGGTTTAGCTAAAACTTGTCCTCTTTCAACTTCTTCTCTTTGAATACCTCTTAAAAGAACACCAATGTTGTCTCCAGCTTCTGCTTGGTCTAGTAATTTTCTGAACATTTCTACACCAGTAACAACTGTTTTCTTAGATTCTTTTGATAATCCAACGATTTCAACTTCATCTGATAATTTAACAACACCTCTTTCAACTCTACCAGTAACAACTGTTCCTCTACCAGTAATAGTGAATACGTCTTCGATTGGCATTAAGAATGGTTGATCAATTGGTCTTTCTGGTGTTGGTATATAGCTATCAACTGCATCCATTAATTCTTTCATTGGAAGATATACAGGATCGTTAGGATCTGTAGATGTGCTTTCTAATACTTTTAATGAAGATCCTTTTATAATTGGAATTTCGTCTCCTGGGAAATCATAGCTTGATAATAAGTCTCTAACTTCCATTTCAACTAATTCTAATAATTCTGGATCGTCAACCATATCACATTTGTTTAAATATACAACTATATATTTAACACCAACTTGTCTAGCAAGTAAGATATGTTCTCTTGTTTGTGGCATTGGTCCATCAGCTGCAGAAACAACTAATATAGCACCATCCATTTGAGCAGCACCTGTGATCATGTTTTTAACATAGTCAGCATGTCCTGGGCAGTCAACGTGAGCATAATGTCTCTTATCTGTTTCATATTCAACGTGAGCTGTGTTGATTGTGATTCCTCTAGCTTTTTCTTCTGGAGCACCATCGATTTGATCATATGCTTCGAATTTAGCTTTTCCTAATAAACTTAAATATTTTGTAATAGCTGCTGTTGTTGTTGTTTTACCATGGTCAACGTGTCCGATTGTACCAATGTTAACGTGTGGTTTTGTTCTTTCAAATTTTTCCTTAGCCATTTTAAAATTCCTCCTTTAATTTGTTGAGATTGCTCTCATATTTATTTATTTTGAAAATTAATAACAAATTTTTCACCGCCATTTTATAATATTTCAATAAAAAAAGCAAGTGTTTTATTATATTTAATTGTTTTGATAGAATTAATAAATTAATTTCTATCAAAACAACTTTTATTAGTCTTTTTTAGCTCTACTAGCAACTATTGTTTCTAGTACAGATTTTGGAACTTCTTCATAGTGAGAAGGTTCCATAGAGTATGTTCCTCTACCTTGTGTTTTAGAACGTAAATCTGTTGCATAACCAAACATTTCTGATAATGGTATAAATCCTCTTATCTCTTGGTTACCAGATTTAGCTTCCATTCCTTCAAGTCTACCACGTCTAGCGTTGATATCTCCAATAACATCTCCCATGTATTCTTCTGGAACTGTTACTTCAACTTTCATAATAGGCTCTAATATAACAGATTTAGCTTGTTTACAAGCTTCTTTAAATGCCATAGAAGCAGCTATTTTGAATGCCATTTCTGAAGAGTCAACTTCATGGTATGAACCATCAACTAATGTAGCTTTAAAGTCGATAACTGGATATCCAGCAAGTATACCGCTATCTGCAGCTTCTCTGATTCCATCTTCGATTGGTTTAATATATTCCTTAGGAACAGCTCCACCAACGATTTTGCTTTCAAACTTAATTCCACTACCTGGCTCTAATGGTTCCATTTCAATCCATACATCACCATATTGACCATGTCCACCTGATTGACGTACAAATTTACCTTGAACTTTAACTTTATTTCTAATTGTTTCTTTGTAAGAAACTTGTGGTTTACCTACATTACATTCAACTTTGAATTCTCTTTTTAATCTATCAACGATGATATCTAAGTGTAACTCACCCATACCAGCGATAACAGTTTGTCCTGTTTCATGATTTGTATATGTTTTGAATGTTGGATCTTCTTCAGCTAATTTTGCTAAAGCAATACCCATTTTTTCACTATTAGCTTTATCTTTAGGCTCAATAGCAATATCAATAACAGGCTCTGGGAATTCCATTGATTCAAGTATAACTGGTGCACTTGGATCACATAAAGTATCACCTGTAGATACTTCTTTTAATCCAACAGCTGCAGCTATATCTCCTGCATATACTTTATTTAAATCTTCTCTGTGATTTGCATGCATTAATAGTAATCTTCCGATTCTATCTTTTTTACCTTTATTTGCATTTAATATTGTAGATCCTGAATCTAATGTTCCTGAGTAAACTCTTATGAAACATAATTTTCCAACAAATGGATCTGTTGCAATTTTAAATGCTAAAGCTGCAAATGGTTCACTATCACTTGGTTTTCTATCTGTTTCATTTCCATCTAAGTCTACACCTTTTATAGCAGGTATATCTACTGGAGATGGTAAATAATCAACAACTGCATTCAATAATTCTTGAACACCTTTGTTTTTGTATGATGAACCACAAGTCATTGGAACTACTGTGTTAGCAATTGTTCCTTTTCTTAAACCTTTTTTGATTTCTTCTTCAGAAAGTTCTCCTTCTTCTAAATATTTCATCATTAATTCATCATCTTGTTCTGCAGCAGCTTCAACCATTTTAGACCTGTATTCTTCTGCTTTTTCTTTTAAATCTGCAGGAATATCAGTTTCTTCAATTTCTTTTCCTAAATCGTCTTTATGAATGAATGCTCTCATTTTTATTAAATCAACGATTCCTTGGAAATTATCTTCTGCTCCTATTGGTAATTGAATTGGAACAGGGTTAGCTCCTAATCTATCTTTAACTTGGTCTATACAAGCATAAAAATCTGCACCTGTAATATCCATTTTGTTAACATAGATCATTCTTGGAACCTGGTATTTATCAGCTTGTCTCCAAACTGTTTCTGATTGTGGTTGAACTCCACCTTTTGCTGCTAATACTAAAACTGAACCATCAAGAACTTTTAAAGATCTTTCAACTTCAACTGTAAAGTCAACGTGTCCTGGTGTATCAATAATGTTAATTCTATGACCTAACCAATGACATGTTGTAGCAGCAGAAGTAATTGTTATACCTCTTTCTTGCTCTTGAACCATCCAGTCCATTGTAGCTGCACCTTCATGAACTTCTCCTATTTTATGAGTTTTTCCTGTATAAAATAAGATTCTTTCTGTTGTTGTTGTTTTACCAGCATCAATGTGAGCCATTATTCCTATATTTCTTGTTTTCTCTAAAGGAAATTCTCTTCCAGCCATATTTTCCTCCTTTATTTTATTTAATCTTAATGTATATATAGCAAATTAACTAATTAAAAATATTCTGTATTTTCACAAAATATTTATTAAAAAGTTAATGTGCTATTTACTACAATTTTTAATTTAAAATTTAAGATACCTATATACTTTTTAATAATATATTTTATCTTAATTTTACCATTTATAATGAGCAAAAGCTTTGTTAGCTTCAGCCATTTTATGCATATCTTCTTTCTTCTTGAAAGCTCCACCGTTTCCAGCTACTGCATCCATTATTTCTCCAGCTAATTTTTCTGACATAGTTTTTTCATGTCTATTTCTAGCATAAACAACTAACCATCTTAAACCTAATGTTTGTCTTCTTTCTGGTCTTATTTCAATTGGCACTTGGTATGTAGCACCACCAATTCTTCTAGCTTTAACTTCTAGAACTGGCATTACATTGTTTAGTGCATCTTCAAAAACTTCTAATGGATTTTTGTTTTCTTTTTCTTTTATGATGTCAAATGCATCATAAACTATTTTTTGAGCAACTGTTTTTTTACCATCAAGCATTACGTTGTTTATTAATTTTGTAACAACTTTGCTATTATACATTGGATCTGGTAAAACTTCTCTTTTTGCTATATATCCTTTTCTTGGCACTATTCTTCCCTCCTTATAATATTTAATACTAATATAACCTAGTATTTTAGGTACTCTAAAAAGCTTAATACTAATAATTCCTTCTTAATACTTTTTAGTTAAGTGCTATATAATCTATTATTAATTTAAGTACAAACCTAAATTAGTAAGTTATATGCACCTTGCAATTTTATTCCAAATTACGGTTTATTTTTTTGGTTTTTTAGCTCCGTATTTAGATCTTGCTTGCATTCTGTCTTTAACTCCTGCAGTATCTAATGTTCCTCTGATTATGTGATATCTAACACCTGGAAGGTCTTTTACTCTTCCTCCTCTTATTAATACAACACTATGCTCTTGTAAGTTGTGTCCTATTCCTGGGATATAAGATGTTACTTCATAACCATTTGAAAGTCTAACCCTTGCTACTTTTCTTAAAGCTGAGTTTGGTTTTTTAGGTGTTACTGTTTTAACAACTGTACATACACCTCTTTTTTGTGGTGAACGTCTATCAGTCATTTTCTTTTTCATAGAATTGTATCCATGTTGTAAAGCTGGGGCTGTAGATTTTGTTACACCTGTTTGTCTTCCTTTTCTTACTAATTGATTAATTGTTGGCACTTAAATTTCACCTCCTGAAAATATTTTAACCGCTAGTATATTTTGCCATTCTTGGCTTTATATACTAACGGTTAATATTATATCATCGATATATTCATAAGTCAATATTCAAGTTGTGTTAAATTAAGTTTTATATAAATTTCTATTGAATTTTATGTTAATTTGTTGTATACTATTACATATACTTTTTGTATAAATTCATTAAAGGAGTGATCATTTTCATGTTGAAAATTACAAATGCATTTTCAACGCCTGATGGAATTGTTATCCATTCTGCCAAAAACCCACAAATCGCCTTATATACTTACCGTGATTCTTGTGGAAATATTATATCAGAAAAAATAACACAATCTCAGATATCCAAAATAAATTCTTCTCCAATTTCTGGAAAGAAATTAACAATTATTACACTTTTAATTTGTAGTATTTCAATTTTGGTATCGTTATATTTTTCGCATATATTATGTGGAATTTATTTTTCATTAGCAATTTCAATGCACTTAGCGAATTTTTTAGCAATTCTCTTTTCAATGAAATTGAAAAAAATTCATGCTACAGAACATATGATAATTAATTGTTATAACAAAGGATTGCCACTAACTAAAGAAAATATACGGAAAAGTTCCCGTTTACATAAATATTGTGGCTTTCAAACAATATTCTACAAACTATTTTGCAGATCAATTGTTCTATGGATATTTTGGACTCAAGATCTGAAATACGGAATAATTTCAATTGTAGCCTTTTTAGTAATTGAAAGACTTTTAAAACTTCTCAATTACTGCCCATTTTTTCTTTTTCCACAATTTTTTGTGACTAGCAAGCCATCAAATTATGAATTGGAGTTAGGGTTAATTGCTATAAAAAATTATTCGCATATGGAGGAATAAATTTATAAAAAAATGAAAGAGATAAGTTTTATTAACTTATCTCTTTCATTTTTTAATCTCTAGATTCAGGTGCTTCAGGTTCTTCTGCTCTTTTATCACTTATTGCTTTAGATTTTTCTTTAACATGTTCCGTTGCTCCAATTACTTTTTTCTTCATTGCAGCTATTCTCTTGTTTTTAGAATCTCTAACTGTTGTAATAACACTTTGTATTCCACCTTTTACTTTACCTCCGAGCTCTGCAATTTTATCTTTTCCATTTCTAGTAATACTTGCTGCTTTTTGTAAAGATTCTTTCTGCATATCTTGCACTTTTCCCATAAAATTACTAACAGCAGCTTTTACTGATTCTATTTTTGATTTCAAAAAACTTTCTTTTTGTGGTGTTTTTTCACTTTTTTTACCTTTAAATATGGCTGATATCTTTCCAATTAGAGCTTTTATTTTACTTGTTTTTCCTACATTTGCCAAAGCTGTACTTTTCTCCAAAGCCAACCCCTTCTTTAGAGCTTTGAAGCTACGCTTTGTTTCTTTTTCATTCTTTTTACTACTTCTCACAAATGCTTTTGCCTCTTGTATGCTCTTTTTTAGTTTTTCTATATCAGCTTTAGTTTTAGCATGTTGTTGTCCAACAGGCGATTTTTCGAAGTCTGCTTGAAGTCTTTTTAGCTCTTCATTACATTTTTCAATACTTTCTGTATCTCCTCTTCTTACAGCTTCGCTTAATACACGTCTTTGTGATGCTTCTGCCTTCTTATATAATCTATATACAGGCATTTCTTCTATAGCTTTTTTGTCAGATAATTTCTCTGCTAACTCACATCTATCGTCATTTAATGTTAATTCTACATCTTGTCTAGAAAAATTATATTTTTCCATATTTTCCTTATATTTACTTGTTGCCTTATCAATTTCCATTTCATAAGCTGTCTTAATTCCTTCTCTTTCAGCTTTCTTGCCATCATATTCTGTAGAAGCTTTTTCTATGTAAGTAGATGCTTTACTTTTTAGTTCTGTTGCAGTTTCTTTAGCAGTTTTTGCTATATCAGAAGCTTTAACAAGCCCAAGGTTAGCTGTTGCTGTTGCTAATTCTCCCAATAATCTTGTCAACGTTTTTTGATCTACCGTTGTTTCTTCTGGTGCTGAATTTTCATTCAACTCCTCATCATTTATCTTTTCGTCGTCCATAGGAACCTCCTTAATTTTATTTTTTTAATACTTATTACTCATCTACATGCAATATTTTATCAATTTCATCACTTAGTTCATCGCAGTGTTTTTCTATTTCTTCAATTAAAGCTTCTCTTTCTTCTTCATTTAAACTGTCGAGATCAATTATTCTTCCATTGTGAATAATTTTTCCAAATTTTTCTTCTGTTTCTTGACTCATAATTTCATCCTCCTTTGTTTTTTATTATAACATTCATATTTACTATTTGCAAATAAAATGTATTTTTATCTATCATCATGATCTACATTTTTTGGATTCTGACTATACTTGTTTTTTTGCGCATATGTATGATATCTATCATATGGACTATATGGATCTCCTAATCCATTATTAAAATGTTTATCAACTACAACTGATTTTTTCTTCTTTGAGAAGAATGGATTTAAAGCTTGTTGCCATATTTGAGCAATAACTCCTGCAGCACCGACAAGCACAACCTTATTTCCTTTGTTAATTTTCTTTACTGAACTTGGTATATTTTTAATCCAGCCTAAAATACCTTGACTTGTATTTGATGTAATATTTGCTGTACTTGTAGGGACTGGTATTTCAGTTACTACTTGTGAGTCTACATTAATTGGATATCTTTCCTGTCCTACCTTTGTTTTTACCAATTTAGTTACTTCTCTTACAGAATCTAAAGGAACATTCGCATCAGACCAACCTTTTCCCATTGTTGTTCCTCTTCCATATGCAAGTTGCATTGTATCATTTGAAAATTGCAACTTGTTTCCACTACTATTCATAGCTTGAATATATTTTTGTTTTATATCATCTGGTAAAAAGTCTACTAACTTTGATAAAGGTGTATCATTCGTGATACCTAAATTTGCATATGTTGAAGCAAATTCTGAACAATCTGGATGTGAATCAATATATGCCTTTATATTCATATCACCTATTGAATATGATATTGGTTTTCCAGTTGTTGGATCCATAAATTTAAAACTTATACCCTGAACAACAGTATCGTCTGGAGCAAATGTTCCAGCTTGATGTGCAGTATGTGTTCCTAAATCTGAAGACCAATAAGCTGTATCTCCTCTAACGCAATTTCCAACTTTTGCATTAGCATAATCTAATTGAACGGTTTGAGTTTGAGGAACATCTTTATATACATCTCTTACTCCATATACAGTACCATCTTGTGTTGGTTGTGTTACATTTCCTTGAGGAGTATTTCCCTGAGGAGTATTTCCTCCTTGTAAATTATTTGGATCTTTAAATATTGGAGAATTAGCAACAAAGTATTTTGCTCCTGCAATTGTTGCAGCTGCTGCAATCTTCAATCCTCTATCAATCTTTTTAGTATGGGCTCTAAAAATATTTTCTCTACTCACATAGTTTGTCCACAAAGTTTCACCTATTGTTCCACCAAAATTATCTTTTGCTGTTACATTTGTAGTATTCCTATATTCTACTTGAGCTTTTGGATCTCTTATGAATTTTTTACCACCTCTCTTTGGTCCACCTTTTACAAATGATTCACTCATTACCCTTCCAATTTCACCTTCATCAGTTTTTCCATATAACTCTGCTGATCTTCGAATAACTTCTGCTCTAGTATTTTTCTTGAATGCATCAGATTGTAAATTTTGTCCCGCTTTTCCATATCTTGCTTCATGATGTATATCTTCATATACTTCTGCACTTTGTGCAACATTTTCATATGCAACCTTTCTTATTTCTTTATTTTTCCTTGCTTTTATTTGCTCTTCAATTAATTTTGCACGTGCATATCTTATATATTTATTTTCAATTGATAAATTAACTTCTTCAATTCTATCAGTTAATAATTTTTCATCTAATTTAACTTTATTTCCATTTTCGTCTTCAACACTTAAGTTAAACCAACTTTTTAACCACGCTTCAAAACTTGTTGATCCATTTTTTAAGTAATATTCTTGTCTTGCCTCTTTTCTTGCACCAGGACCAACTTTATATGGTGTTGGCATATTATATGTTCCTCTTATTTTTGAACCAATATATCTTACCGCTGCAGCACCAAGACCAATTCCAGTTTCAACTAATCTTACAGGAAGCGATACTAAACCACCTATATTTGACACACATGTTCTTATGACATGTCTTTTTTCATCAGCTTTTTTCTTAAAACTAGTATATTTAAAGAAAGCTTTCGCTCTATCAGCCATTGTTATATCGCCTTTTTCTTTTCCTTTAACCATCATAGCTGATCCACCAGTTTTCAATATAGCAACAGATTCATTGCTATGGAAATGAGAGCTATTGAAGTTCTTAACGTAATCTTCATCTCTTTTATGAATTTGTTCATATTCGTTATTAAGTTCAGTAATAAAAGCTTCCATTTCCCCTCTTATTTCATCGTCAGTTTTTCCTGCAGCCCTTAATGCTCCAATTTTCTCTCCAACCCTATCTTTATAGTTCGAATCAATATAAGCCTTAATTCCAATAGCCTCATATTTTCCAACTCTTTCTGCTCTTTCTTCCCAAGAATCAATTTGCATAAAGCTCATATCTTTTAATTTATCTGGATAATCACTTTCATCATCAATTTTCTCATAACTACATTCTGAATCCTTTTTTTCAAAAGCTAATTTTTCAAAATTAAATTCTTCATATTCCACTGTATCATTAACAGTTCCTCTATGACTTTGAAACTCTTTCCATGCTTTTTTATACCTTGCGGCATACTCTTTACTTAACTTTCTATCTATTCCACTTTTGGCTTTTGCATCTTCAGCTCTCTCTTCTTTTTCGTCTTCAATTTTTTGTAATTCACTTTGATTCTCTGGTTTTTTCAAGGCATCTAAATATTCATCTCTACTATCGATATCTCTGGATAATACTTGCCTTTCAACTTCAACCAAATCTATTTGACGTTGAAAAACATCTCTTTTTGCATCAAGAATATCCTTTTCATCTTCAATTTGTTCTAATTCTTTTTCAATACCATCTAAAATATCATCAATTATTTTTTGTGAATTTACGTCACTCATATCAATTGTACCAATATTAGAAGGCAAATTCTTTATTATGTCATGATTTTGTAAATTTACCTCATTACCATCAATATCAGTATAAGTATGCTTACCGCTTTGTACATCTAATAATTGATTCCTAATTTCATCATACTGTTCCTTTATAAGATTTTTTACCTCATTATCGCTTATTGGGTTTTGAGTTAAATCAATTTTTTGCGTATCAATTCCTGCAGCATTTAAGGTTTTTATTATATCTTCTAACTCAGACAGTGCTGCATTTCGTTGATTTGGATCGTAGTTCAAACCATTTATTTGTGCTATACGATTAGTAATATCTTTTAAATCCTTTAAATAATCTGTTCTTGTATTTTTGTCTTTTGATTTAGAGTTTGGGTCAGTTATCAATACATTTTTTAAATTTTGCACTTCTTCTAACTTTTTATTGTTGTCATCTTTTTTAGATTCAGTTTCATCTATGTATTCTTGCAAAGCTTCTAAATATTCTTGCTCTTTAAGATCTTTTTCTAGTAATGCTATTCTTACTTCTGAAGTCTTAAAGAATGAATCAGCTGTTTGTTCGATTGAATTTCTTAATGCTGTATATTCCTTTGTTTTTAACAACTCTTCTAATGTTTTACCTTGTCCTGATGCTCTTGCTTCTAATGCATCTTTAATTTTTGAATAAACTTCATGAACCTTGTTATCGTATATTTTGTTATTAGCATCAGGTGCATTATTTAATTCAATTCCAAAATTACCATCAAAAGCAGACATTATATCTTCTATAATTTCATTAGCTTCGTTATATTGATTATTATCCAGAAAATTATTAAATTCATTTATTATATTTTCTACATCATTATTTATTCTATCCCAAGTGATAGTTGACATTTATTATTCCTCCTTTCTATATAATTTTACTTGTTATTATTGCCTTTATTCTATTTATTTGTTCATTGCACTTAAGTAGTTCTTCTGTTGATAGTTTTTCTAAATTTTCTTTACTCATTAATTCTCCTATTTTTTTTAAAGCTTCAGTTAATTCTTCAACATTTGCATTATTATCTTTCATAAAACATACCTCCTTTTATCTTTTGCATTTTTATCTATCTCCATTATCCTTATCTACGTGCGTTATCGCTTTGCTTATTGTAGGCATATCTGCACCATATGTATTATCACTTATAATTTTCTTCTCACTATCCTTGTCAATTTTACCTCTTTTACTTTTTTTCACAGCTAATGCCTCATATGAAGCATCTTGCATGCCTGAAATAAACCTTTTCCTATCAAATGCATCTTTATTTTTATCTGTTCTTTGTGCTTGTGCTTGTCCAGCCTCAAAAAGTCTATGATGCATTGCAGCTCTTCCTTTAACTTCTTCCATTTGTTTTTCAACTGAATCTTTATTAAATTTTCCTTCTACAACATCTTTTGTAATCATCATTTTTACATAATCTTTCTTTATGTCATCTAATATTTTATTTACAATATTTTCTTTATGTTTTTTTAATAATAGCTTTGGAGCAAAAAACCTTGTAAATTTATTTCCAATTTTATAATCTTGCAATAACCTTTTAGCACTAGCTTTACTTTGTTTATATTCTTCTTTTGATGAATATAGTTTTCTAGGATCTGTCAACATATTTATATTCTCTTGAATAATGTATGCTGCTTTAGACTCAGCAAATGTTTGTAAATATTTGTTGATTGTATCTTCATCAGTTATTTCTTCTGTTTCATAAACTTCTATCATATGTGGTTTTTCTGGATCTTTTTCATATACAATGTTTCCATCATCATCTGTCACTATTTCGCCTTTTTCATTTCTTTCTGGTACGGGTACCATTTTTGGTTTTGTTTTCTGAGGATCTTCATAAACTATGTCACCTTTTGCATCTCTTTCTGGTTCCATTTTATCTTCATAAACTCCACAACCAAATTCATCCATCATTTGAATCCAAGTCGTCTTATAGCCCACATTTCCATGTCCATCATTTTCTGTTAAAAATGTAACATCAGAATTATCATTTTCTTGACTATCCAATTCTTTGATAACTTCTTCAACACCATTATTACGTATAGATATTAGATCTTTTTCAGCTCTAATTGTTTTCTCTGGTTCCATCTTTATTTCAGCATTTATTTGCATAAGATAATTATCAATTTTCTTTCTTGCTTTATCTTTATCTTCTTTAGAACTAGCTTTTTCAAATTCACCTAATGCAGTCTCTAATTCACTTACTCTATATTTTGCTTTAAATTCATTAGTAAGACTAGGTATTTTATTTTTCAACTCATCATAAATATTGTTTCTTTCATTATCTAATTCTGATAATTTTTTATCTATCTCTGTGCTTATACCTGCTCTTTTTGCATCTTCTGTCCAATCTTCAAATATTTTATTGTCAAATCCTTTTATGTTTAAATCCATTATTCCATCTGCTAAATACTTCAAATTATTTTCAATATTTTTTGCTCTCTTTTCATCTTCTGGTGTTAATGTTCCTTTAGCTTTCAATTGGTTTAGTATTTCGAACTGTTCTTTTGCAACAGAAAACATTGTTACAGCTTCTTTATAATCACAAATTTGTGTCCATACACTTTTTTGCATATATACACCAGTGCTAATTATAGAATCTCTTCCAAGAAAGCCTTCCACATCAAATTCCATCTTTCTTTTTTCCGCTTTAGCATCTTTTATCTTTTCTTTACTTCTTTCATTAGCAGCATCTACTTGTGCAATAAAATCTTCTTTAGAAAAACCTCTCTTAATTAATTCTTCTTGTAATTTAGATTGTTCAAATAGGCCAGATAGTATCTTATCCATGCTTTTAACCAATTTTTCTCTTTCAGATATAGCTGTTGTGCTCAAACCTTTGTGATTACTAATGTCATTTTGCACTGACTTAGATAATTCAACTGCCACCTTCATTATATCTTCTATTAATACATTTCCTGTATCAATACTTTCACGCCCTTCAGATACATTTATAACTTTACCTTGTATCTCATTTGTTATTGTTTCAACAATTTTTTTTAATTCTACATATTTTAAATTTTTTAGTCCGTCCTCTACAGCTTGTAGAAATTCATTTAATTTTTCTTTAGTTGTTAAATCTTTCATTTCAAACTTACTTAAATCCATACTTATTTTCAATTATCCTAACGATAATTGCCCTCCTTTTATTTTAATTTTTATTTTTTTATTTTTCAAAATCATCATTTCTGTTTTTCTCTTTCTGTAAACTTTCTTTTGTTGATGCAACTAACATTAATGCCTTTAATTCATCTATTTGTACCAAATATTTTGCCAATTGCTTTGCAGATGCTCCAGCAAGTTCTTCTTCTGTTATTTTATTTCTTAGTGATTTGATTCTTTCTTTTAAATTTATATTGTTTTCATTATTATTTTGCATCATATCGCCACCTTTCTTTACACTAAATACCATTTTATTATATATTTTATCATTTATTTATTTTTTATGCAACACTTATTTACATAATTCTTGATTTTTTTTCCTTTTTGTGCTATTATTGTACATGATAAATTATATTTTTTAAGGAGGATTATAAAAAATGGATAAAAAAAGTACAAAAAATCCACAAATATCTAGTTCTAGTAGTGATTCCATAAGAATGCCATATATTCCAAAAAAAAGAACTGTAAAAAGTGATTCTCATTTACAAGATCGTCAGTCTACAACAAAAACACCACCTCCTGTTAATTCAATAAATCAAAGTAATTCTTCTACAAGAATCCCATATATACCTAAAGTGAACAATGTAGGAAGAGAAATACACCCACAAAGGGCTCCTTACTCACAATATAGTCAGTCATCATCTCAACATTCACAAAAAACACATACTGTTAATCATAATCCACCACAATATTTAAAACCTCATCTAATAATTGATACATATTCTGGTGAATATACACTTTTAAACTCTAATTATAATGTTGTTGCAAAAACATATTGCAATCCAATACTTTATCATTTTATAAATCGCTATAAACTACATAAATTCAAAAAAGAGCTAAAAAGGGATTATAAAGATTACAAAAAAGATTGCAAACGAAAAAAAATTCCTCTAGATGATGATTTAAAAAAATCATATAAAGCTATAAAATTTTACATTTGGTTTTGTCCTGATGCTAATTTTAATATTCTTGAGTTATTAAAAAATAATATCACAAAAACAGACTCTAAATATAAAAATTATCAATCAGCTTGTTACGACTATTTACACGAATTAGCTAGTTTGAAATATGGTGATCATGAAAAAATGGGATTTGATATTGTTTTAGCCACATTAGATGGTTTAAGTGGAAGTAATCATAGATATATATCTGATATTATAGTTAGATCTAATAATACTGTAAATGATTATATAAAAGCCCATCGTGTTTCATCCAATCCATCACAACCAATTAACAATTCACATACTACGCCAAGCTATATACCAAGACAAAATTCTATAGGATCAATTGCAGTACAACCAGTATCTCGATCTAACATATACCACGACAGATAACTAAAAAGAGAAGAATTAAATTCTTCTCTTTTTTAATAGCTCTATTTCTCTTTCATATCCATCAATCTCATTTGGTGTTTCTAAATAAAATGGTAGCTCTTTTATTCTGTCATTGTTAATTATTTTACTAATAGCATCTAAACCAATTTTACCTTCACCTATCTTTTCATGTCTATCTTTATGTGATGATAAATCGTTTTTACTATCATTTAAATGTATTGCTTTTAATTTTTCTAAACCAATTATTTTATCAAATTCATCTAATACACCATCAAAATTATTCACCACATCATATCCACCATCCCATATATGACATGTATCTAAACATACGCCTAACTTATCTTTTAGTTTTACTTTGTCTATAATTGCTTTTAGCTCTTCAAAATTTCTTCCTACTTCGCTTCCTTTTCCAGACATTGTTTCTAACAATACTGTTGTTGTTTGCTCTTTTCTTAATATTTCATTTAACATTTCTGCTATGAAATCAATACCAACTTCTACGCCTTGTCCAACATGGCTTCCTGGATGGAAATTGTAATAATTCCCTGGTGTGTATTCCATTCTTTTTAAATCATCCGCCATAGTGTTTTTAGCAAATTCTCGTATTCCACTATCTGCAGAACATGCATTTAATGTATATGGCGCATGTGCCAAAATTCTATTTATTCCATGTTCTTTTGAGTATTGTAAAAAAGCTTTTACATCATCTTCATTTATTTCTTTTGCTTTTCCACCTCTTGGATTTCTTGTAAAAAATTGAAATGTATTTGCACCTATACTTACTGCTTGTTTAGCCATCGCTAAATATCCTTTTGAAGCAGATAAGTGACATCCTATTGTAAACATATTTACCTCCTATTAATAATTTTATCTTCTAACAACTAATTTATTTATTTTTGCTTTTATGTAGCTTTCTAATTTTCCCATAAACTCAGCTGATTCAATTTCTTTTTTGGCTACCATTTCTAAACCTTTTTCCCAACTTGCTGTTAGTTTTGGGTTTAACATATCTGGCATTGACATATTAACAACATCATATATAGCTTCACCTTTAACTGTTGGTGTAATTATTTGTGTTTTACCATTTATATTTATATATTTTATTTTTTCTAGCTTTTTAATAATTTCAGCTCTTGTTGCACTTGTTCCAATACCAGCACCTTTAATTTGTTCTCTTAGCTCTTCATCTTCAATTAGTTTTCCTGCGTTTTCCATTGCAAGTATCATTGAACCAGAATTATATCTGCTTGGTGGAGATGTTTCTGCGTCTTTGGTTTCAAAGTTTATTATTCCAACTTCAGAATTTTTCTTTAATTTCGTCAAGATTTCTAAGTTATCTTGTACTGTCTCGTTTTCTTTGTTTTGATCTTTTACATTTTTATTTTTTGCTATGTCTAAATAACCTGTTTTTGTGCACACCTTTCCTGATGTTGAAAATTGTTCGTTATCAATTGTAACAACTACAGAAATTTTATTGAATTCTGCTGGTGGATAAAATATTGCTAAAAATCTTTTTACTATTACTTTGTATATTTGTTTGTGTAAATCAGGTAATTTTTCATAATTTTCATAGCCTTGTCCTGTTGGAATAATTGCATAGTGGTCCGTTATTTTACTATCATTTACGTATTTAGTTTTTACAATATTTGTAGAATATTTTTCTTCAGCCATTTGCTTTATATATCCTTGAACTTCTTCATCTTTATATCCTTTTGCTATTCCATTTAAATTTTTGGAGATTATTTTTGCTACAGCAGTTGACAAAACTCTGGCATCAGTTCTTGGATATGTTACAAGCTTTTTTTCATATAGATTTTGTATAACTTCTAGTGTTTCATCAGGTTTAATTTTGAATCGCTTTGTACACTCGTTCTGTATTTCTGCTAAGTTAAATAATAATGGGGCATTTTCTTTTTGCTTTGTTTTTTTTACTTCTTTAACAATTGCTTTTTTATCTTTTAAAGATAGTATAAATTTTTGAGCATCTTCTATTTTTTTAAAACCTGTTTCATTATACAATTGTGGAGAATTAAACATTTTCGAATCTTCTGTTACTTTCCATTCAGCTTTAAAACTACTGTCAGTATCACCAAATTCTCCTATAATTTTATAGTATGTTGTTTTAACAAAATTAGCAATTTCACGCTCTCTTGATACAACCATTCCTAATACACAAGTCATAACTCTACCTACAGAAATTGATACTTTTTCTTCATCTATTTGTTTTGCAATTCTTCTTCCAAATATTATTGAAAGTAGTCTTGAAAAATTTATTCCAATTAGATAATCCTCTTTAGCTCTTAAATATGCAGCATCAGATAAGCTATCATATTCTGATAAATCTTTTGCTTCTTTAATCCCCCTTTTTATTTCTTCCTCTGTTTGTGAATCTATCCAAACTCTCTTCATTTTTGCTTTTGGATTAGGTTTTGCCATCATAAAAACAAGTCTTTGAATATATTCTCCTTCTCGCCCAGAGTCACCTGCGTTATATATTTCTTCTACATCTTCTCTTTGTAATAATTGTTTTACGATGTTGAATTGATTTTGAACTGCAGGAATTATTTCGTATTTCCATTCTGTTGGTATAAATGGAAGTGTATCTAATCTCCAAAATTTCAAATTTTCATCATATTTTTCTGGATAACTCATTGTAACTAAATGACCCACACACCATGTTATTATCCATTCATTAGATTCAATATATCCATTTTTTCTGTTAACATTTATACCTAATGCTTTTGCAAATTCCATTGCTACAGATGGCTTTTCCGTAATTATTAATTTTTTTGCCAATTAACCATCAATCCTTGTTAATATATTTGGATTTTTGTGGAAATCCATAAACCATTTATATTTTAGATTTTATATAATCATTTGCAATTTGTAATATTTCTTGCGCTGATTTTAATGTCTCTTTATTTTTAAAATCAACTTTTTTTAACAATTTGTTAATATAGTCTTTTTCTTTTATAACTATATAACTGCTTTTATAATAGAAATCAAAAACATATGCCATATGTGAAATCCATATATCCCCATATGTATTTCTTTTTTGATAATCTATTTCATGATTAACTTTAAATTCATTTATTATTTCATCTGAAAAAGTTTCGTTTTTCATTTCTTCTGCTGAACATCCATATGTATTCTTTATATCATCTGTTAATAACACATAGAATATATCTAACTTATCAGCATCTCTTATTATTTTTGAATGAAGCAATTCTTGCTCTGTTAAGTTTTCTTCAATTTTTGATCTATTATGATTTAATATTGCTGTTTTAATTATCTTATAATATTTTTCATCTACATTGAATTTTTCAATTAAATTATCCTCAAACAAAATCTTCACACCATATTCACCGTGATTTATGCTTATTTTATCTATAAAAGTATTGTATTTTCTTACTTGTTCAAATCTGCCTATATCATGTAATAAACCTATTAGTTCAGCTAATTTTATATCTTCTTCTGATAAATTTAGTGATGTTGCAATTTTTTTGCTTAGCTCTGATACTCTCAAAATATGTGCAACTTTTAAAGCAATTTTCCCATCTTGTAAATTATAATTTGATACATATTCTTTAAAAACTCTTTTTGCATTATTAACGTCTACCATTTTATTTTTACCTACCTTAAAACTTTTTCTATATATTATACTAACACGGAATTTTTTTCAAGCATTTCTTTATATACAATCCCAATTTTTCCCCTTGACTACAAAATATTTTTAATGTATTATAATAGATATTTATATATAGATAGGAGATTTAATAATTATGTTATGTTCAGTTTGTAAAAAGAATGCGGCTGTAATATTTATAAATAAATCAAATGACGCCAGTCAAATGGAAGGACTATGTTACGAATGTGCCAAAAAACAGGGCATAAATCCTTTAGATGCTTTAGCCAAACAAGCTAACTTATCTGATAGTGATTTAGAAAATATGTCTATGCAATTTGAAAGTATGTTTAATGACATGTCTGAAAATCCTGACCTAAACTTTGAAGACTCTGAAAATAGTGATAATTCTAATAGTTTAGGCTCAATATTTTCTGGATTATTTGGTAACTCACATGATACAGAACAATCAGCAAGTAATTCGAATAAAAAAGTAAAAACAGAAAAAAGACAAAATAAAAAACATAAAGCTTTAGATAATTTTGGAACAAACTTAACTTTAAAAGCCAAAAATAATCAATTAGATATGGTTATCGGTAGAGATAAAGAGCTTGAAAGAGTTATACAAATTTTAAATAGACGTACAAAAAATAACCCTTGCCTTGTTGGTGAACCAGGTGTTGGAAAAACTGCAATTGCCCAAGGATTAGCTATAAAAATCGCCAATGGTAATGTTCCTGCTAAATTATTAAATAAAGAAGTATATTTATTAGATATGACAGCAGTTATTGCTGGTACTCAATTTAGAGGTCAATTTGAATCAAGAATGAAATCTATAATTGATGAATGTAAAAACTGCAGAAATATTATTTTAGTAATTGATGAAATTCACAATATTATTGGTGCCGGTGATGCAGAACGCTCTATGAATGCAGCAGATATTTTAAAACCATCTCTTTCTAATGGGGAAATTCAATTAATTGGAACTACAACTTTGAAAGAATATAGAAAATATATTGAAAAAGATAGTGCTTTAGAAAGAAGATTTCAACAAGTTTTAGTTGAAGAGCCATCTGTTACAGACTCTGTAAATATACTTGATGGTATAAAAAAATATTATGAAGACTTCCACAAAGTAAAAATATCTACAGATGTTATAAAACAGGCTGTTATCATGTCTGAAAAATATATACATGATAGATTTTTACCAGATAAAGCTATTGATGTATTAGATGAAGCTTGCTCTGAAATAAATTTAAACAATAAAGATTTATATGAATTGGAAGTACTAAAAAATGAACTTCAAGATGTTCAAGCTGAAAAGGCTGAGGCTGCTCAAGCTGACTCTACAGAAGATTATCAAAAAGCAGCTGAATTAAAAATGCGTGAATGCAAACTTCAAGAGCAAATTGATGCTTTAAATAAAAGTATGAAAGTTGTTTCTTTAACAACGCAAGATATTGCAAATGTAATTGAACGTTGGACAAAAATTCCTGTAAAGAAAATAACTGAAGAAGAAACACAAAAATTATTAAATTTAGAGCAAAATCTTCATAAAAGAGTTATTGGTCAAGATGAAGCAATAAAATCTGTTTCTAGAGCTATTAGACGTAATAGAGCTGGATTAAAAACTACTAAACGTCCACCCTCTTTCATATTTGTTGGACCAACTGGTGTTGGTAAAACAGAACTTGCAAAATCACTTGCTTATGAAATGTTTGGTGACGAAAATTCAATAATTCGTGTAGACATGTCTGAATATATGGAAAGTCATTCAACAGCTAAACTTATTGGATCACCTCCTGGATATGTTGGATATGATGATGCCGGTCAATTAACTGAAAAAGTTAAAAGAAAACCTTATTCAATAGTTTTATTTGATGAAATAGAAAAAGCTCATCCAGATATATTTAATTTATTATTACAAGTTTTAGATGATGGAAGATTAACTGATAGCCAAGGAAACACTGTAAGCTTTGAAAATACAATTATCATTATGACTTCAAATGTTGGTTCAAATTTAAATACTAATTCAATAGGATTTAATAGTAATGATACCGCAATAAACAATAAAGTATTAGATAGTTTAAAAGAAACATTTAGACCAGAATTTTTAAATAGAATTGACGAAATTGTTTCATTTAAAGCATTAACTAATACAGAATTACTTCAAATTGTTGATTTAATGTTACAAAATACAAATAAAGCATTACAAGATAAGGATATTATAATGAACATATCTGATTCAGCTAAGAATTTCTTATTAGAAAAAGGCACAGATTTAAAATATGGTGCTCGTCCTTTAAGAAGAGCTATACAAAGATATGTTGAAGACGAATTATCAGATTTAATTTTAAGATCAGACTTAAAAAACGGTCAAACAGTTAATATAGATTGTATAAATAACGAATTATCTTTTGTAGTAGAATAATATAATAAAAAACGGAGGTTATTATGAAGAAAAATATACCAAATATACTCACTTTATCAAGGTTTGTTTTAATACCATTTATTATAGTTTCACTTGTGTGTAACAAATATTTAATAGCTTTCATACTTCTTACTATATCAGGTTTAACTGATGTGTTAGATGGTTTTATAGCAAGAAAGTTTAATTTTATAACAGACTTTGGAAAACTAATAGACCCATTAGCAGATAAAGCAACTCAATTATCAATTTTAATAACTTTATCTTTAAAAACAACATCTTCTGGTGAACCAATTATTCCTATATGGATATTGTTCATAATTTTTATAAAAGAATTTATGATGATAGCAGGAGCCTCTTTCCTTTATGGTAAAGATTTAGTTGTATCTAGTAAATGGTATGGAAAACTTACAACAGTTTTATTTTACATTGCAATTGTTTCTTCTTTTATAATTGCTTACTTTAATATACCATATAGATTTGATACATATATTTATTATTTAGGATTAGCAATGACTATATTCTCATTAATTATGTACTTTAATTCATTTTATGCAAAAGGATATTTCGAAAATTTAAAGAATTTAAAAAAGTAAGACTCTAAGGCGAAACTTAATGTTTCGCCTTTTTTATTCAAAATCTTCTAAGAAGATACTTAAATCTTTTTTTCCAATTATTTTAATCCCTTTTTTTAAGTTTTCTTGATCTTCTTCTGGCAGATATTTCGTTAGTATTTCTGTATTTTTTACGAAATGCTCAGCATTATTTTCATCTATGTTATAAATTGATATATGACCATTATTCTCCTTTACAATATAATGTTCAGAACATATACCATCCGCTTCCTTAGATATAATTATTTCTTTTTTTGAAAATCTTGTAACCTTCCAATCTGTATAATAGTTTTCGACTTCTTCTTTTGTCATATTTACTATAGCAACTGGAACTTTATATTGCTCTTTTTCTGTATGTCCACATTTTGAAAATGTTTGTTCCATTATTAGTGTTGTATTTGGAAGTACAACTTCTTCTTCAACATTTGTGGATATAGTACTTTCATTTACAATTTCTACTTTGTTTATTGTATTATTTACAATAATTTCTTCTGTTAATTTTGGTTCATGAATTCGCTCTATATAAAAAATTAATGTTCCTATTATTATAACTGTTAAAATTATACATGTTATTATTATGTTTCTTTTACTCATTTTCATCAACTCTCTTTTTATAATATTTTTATTATTATTTGTAAGGTGAAAAATTTTATTCAATTTTTTTGGATTATCCTCCCTGAAATACCTATTTTAAAAAGCTTATAATAATTTTGTCACTTTATATTTTTTTCCATTTGTTTTTATTGTTATTTCCCCCATTTCATCTGTTCTATATATTTTTATATTTTGATTTTGTAATGTTTGAATCGTTGTAATTGCTGGATGGCCAAATTTGTTCTTCTTTCCGACTCCTATTAATGCTTCTTGTGGTTTTACTTTTTCAATAAAATCCATGGTTGATGATGTTTTTGAACCATGATGTGGTATTTTTATAATTGTTGCTTTTAATTTATTTGTTTCATTTTTATATGTTTCTATTATTTTTTCTTCAGCAATTTTTTCAATATCTCCTGTAAACAGCATTGAGAATTTCTTATAAACCATTTTACATACCAATGAGTTGTTGTTTATTTTGTTATCTGATATTGGTTCTAAAGCATCTGGCCATAATACTTCGAAATATAAATTTTTTTCTATATATATTTTGTCTCCTTTGTTTGCTATTTTTATATTTATTTTTTCCTGTTTTGCAATTTTTAAGAATTTTTTATAGTTCTCGTTATATTCAAATTGTTTACTTATAATTACATTTTTTACCTTGATATCTTGCATAACATATAGTAAGCCTTGACAATGATCTGAATCAAAGTGAGAAATAAATATGTAATCAATTACTTTTGACCTTCTATTTAACAAATATGGTAATAATATATTTTCACCCACATAATCCTCTCCTATTTCATTTCCTCCACCATCTATAAGAATTTTCTTATTATTTCTTGTTTGTATAAATGTGCAATCTCCCTGGCCCACATCTACAAAGTGTATATACATATTTTCGTCTATTAATCTAGCTATATTTGTTATAAGGCAAATTAATATGTATATTATAAGTAACTTTTTGGATAACTTTTTTAGAAATAATTTTTTAGATTGTTTTGAATTAAATTTTATAAATTGAATTATTACTATTACATAATACATGATTACAGAAAATAAATATGGCGTACATATAATTATACTTGTAAATTTTAATTTAGATAATATACTCACCATTCCAATCAAACATTTTATAAAAAAATTTAATAGTATTGATATTATTCTCGCTAAATTTATCGAAAAAAAAGAAACAAAAACGCTTGTAAAAATTAATGGCATTATACATGATAATAATAAGCTTGCCAGTATATTTGATATTATAAAGATGTAAGAGAATTTATGATAATATATAATAATTATTGGAAGAATTATTATATTTGCTGATATACTTAATGCTATTGACTGTTTTATATATTTTGTCAGCTTATTTTTATTTAATATTTTTATATAATTAAACATTTTTACAATTATATTATAAAACAGTAATATTCCCAATGTTCCTCCTGATGAGAGCAAAAAGCTTAAATTTAATATAGAATATGGGTTTATAATTAATATTAATAAACTTGCCAAGCTTAAATTAGTTAAACTATCAGATTTTCTATTTAATAATTCTGCTAAAATATATAATACAGTCATTATTGTTGCTCTTACAATTGATTCGCTATTTCCAACTAAATTGCAAAATACAGTTACAATTATAATTAAAATAATATTTTTTTCAGATTTTTTACATCCTAATATCATATATGAAAAAAATAAAATAATGTATGTCATATGCATTCCAGATATTGCAAGTATATGTGATAAATTGCATATAGAAAAACTATCTATAATTTCTTCACTTATATTTGATTTATCACCTAATATCAAAGCACTACATATGTCTGCCGAATCTTTAGGCATTATTTTATACAGTTTTTGTTTTAAATTTTCATATAATTTATTTACTAAAATATTATATTTTGACATTTCGCCATTACATATTACTTTTATGCTATCATTATTAGCAGTCACAGTTCCAAATATCTTTTTTGTTCTTAAATATTCATTGTAATTATATCCTTTGTAATTTCTTTGATAATCTGATATTTCAAATTTTCCCAATGCTCTTACTTTATCTGCGTATTGAATATTATTATTTTTCTTTGTTTTGAGAATAATTCTTATGTTTTTGAATTTTTGTGGATTAGTTACTTTCATAATATATTCTGCATTGTAATCTGATTCTTTATATTTATTTAATATTATCCCTTCAATTTTTACCTCATCTATATTTGTATATTTATTATATCTATTACAAGTTATATGCATATACATACATGCACACAAAACTACAATCATGTATGCAATTATTAGTTTATTTTCACTTCGTATAATCATATATATATTTAATATTGTAAATAGAAAAATGGAGATTATATTATAAAAATATAACCCCCATATTAAACCACATATATAACTTATAGTAATTATAACAATTTTCCTTTTCAAAAATACTCCTTACTATAAACCCCTATTATAAAATTCTTCTAGCTGTTACATATCTTTGTTGATATGAAGCTGATGATAATGAAGAAATTGTTACACCTGTTTTTGGATTTGATGCATGAATAAATTGCCCATTTCCTATATATATTCCAACATGACCAATTTCTGTTTTAGCAGTATTTTTAAATATTAAAATATCTCCTGGTTGTAAATTACTTTTACTTACTGCTACACCATCGTTTGCCTGTGTTTTTGAAGAACGACTTAATGAATATCCAAAATGTTTATATACATATTGAACAAATCCTGAACAGTCAAATGAACTTGGTCCATTTGATCCATAAACATATGGATAACCTTGAAATGTTTTTGCATATGCTACAATTGCATCTGCAGATTTATTAGTTTCTGTTGTAGTTTCTTCTTTTTGTTCTTCAACATTATTTTCCTCATTGTTTTCAGTTAAACTATTTGAACTTCTTGATGTTGTTTCAACTTTTTTTGATGAAAGCAATGATTTTTGAATATATGCTTTTTTTCCATTAATATCAACTATATACCAATCACCATCTTCACCTGTTACAGTTACTTTATCGTTAGTGTCAAACTTTTTAACTACACTTGATGATTTATTTGCTTCGCTTCTTGCATTTACAGATGTTCCTTTTACATAGTATGTCTTTGATGTTTTTTCTGATTTTTTATCTTCTTCCTTTTTATTTTCATCAGCTTTGACATCATTATTTTCTGTTGTAGTATTAGTATCATTATTGTCTTGTTTTTTTGTATTATTCTCGTCATTATTTGAAGTTGTTTGCTCTGTTACAGATATCTTGGCTGTTAATACCCAACCTTCTTTTGATTCATTTTTTACATAAGACCATGCTCCTACTGAACTTAATACTTCATATTTTTCTCCAGATTTTGTTTTATTTATCTCATCACTATTAATTAGTGGTATTATTCTTATTGATACTTCTTCTGATACTGTAGCTTGCTTAATTTTTGTTACATTATTTTGAGTTTGATTTTCTGTATTATTTTGCGCTTGTGTATCATTTTCTGTTGTTGTATTTTGTTGTGTATTGTTTTGCTCTGTTGTAGTATTATTAACAACATTTTCTGTTGTTGTATTTTTATTTTCACTATTTGTTTCATTTTTAGTTTCGTTTTTTGTTGTATTGTTATTGTCTTTTACTTTAATATATTGTTTACTAACATACCCAACTTTATTTCCACTTTTTATTTTACACCAATCACCATCTTCACTAATTATTTCTACTTCTGTATTTTCATCAAGAAGCTTTAATATTTCTGATGACGTACTTTTATCTTTTCGTAATCTCAAATCATTTGTAGTAACAGTACCAGTTGTTGCAAATACTGTTGTGTTAAAACATAAAAATAAACTCAAAGTTATGCCAATTATTATAATCATAACCATACTTTTTTTATCTTTCATTTTTCATTTCTCCTTTTTTGAAACTGTGGTTAGTATACCTTATTTTTACAAAAAAGTCAATTTTTTCTACGGAAATAGCAAAAAAATAAACCATGAATAATTTTCATGATTTATTTTTTATAATTAAGTAAAAGCATAGTTTAACTATGCTTTATATGAATTCATATTATATTTATATAAATTTCAATTATTTTAATTATCCATTAACTGCATCTTTTAATGCTTTTCCAGCTTTGAATACAGGAGCTTTTTTAGCAGCTATTTTCATTTCTTTACCTGTTTGTGGATTTCTTCCTTTTCTTTCAGCTCTTTCTCTTACTTCGAATGATCCGAAACCTACTACTTGGATTTTTTCTCCGTCTTTTAAAGATTCTGCTATAACATCGATTAATGCATTTATTGATGCTTCAGCATTTTTCTTTGTGTCTCCTGTTTTAGCAGCTACTGCCGCAATTAAATCAGATTTGTTCATTGTTCATTACCTCCTATTGAATTTCATATTATGTACTTTATAATTCCGGTCTATTGCAGATTTATAAACTACTATAATGAATATTCGCCAAATTTATGCAAAATCCTTCTTTTTTCATCATTTTTTCTCATAATTTTTATTTTTTTCTGAAATTAGGAATAAATGGTATAAGACCTAACTCTTCTTTGTTCAAAATTTTTAGAGCAATTACAGAAAGAATATACATTAATCCAGCGATTACTATCGCTAATATTATAGCTATATTTTCTATAAATATACCTTTTAAGAAAAAATAACTGTAATATAAAGCTGTGCTCATTATACATGAAGCAATTACAGGTTTCAAGATATATTTGAAAAAATTTAATTTTACTTTTGTATATTTTTTCATTACATTAAAACTAATACTGAACGCAATCAAATGACATACCATTGTTGCAACACATGCTCCTGAAACACCACCAATAGGATATATTATAGGTAATTTTATTAGATTAATATTTAAAATTATTTTTGCAATAACTCCAATAAATATTGATATTGTCGGTATAAATACTTTACCAACACCTTGTAATACTGAATTTGTAATTTGCTCTAATGCTATAAAAATCATTGAAATCGCACTAATTTTAAGTAGCATGCTTCCACTGTTACATTTAAACAGAAGTATTAATATTTGATCAGAAAAAGCAATCATTCCAAAACAGCATGGAAAAACCAATAATATTGTAAATAACAAGTATGTTTTTATAATTCTATTTAACTCTTTACCATTTTTTTGTGCATTAAGTGATGAAACCATTGGTATAATCGTGGTTGCAATTGCAATTATAAAAGAAACTGGTAGAGATGATAATACATCTACTTTCCCACTTAAAATTCCATATTGTATTTTTGCTCCAACTTCACCTATATTTTCTTTCAAAAATCTAACTACTGTAACAGAATCAATATTTCTATTTAATGAAGCCAAGATACTACTTAATGATATCGGAATTGAAACTCTTAAAATTCGTTTTGCATATCCCCTTTGAAATCCTATTTTAATATCTTTTAAATTGTTTTTTTTGTATAAATATATAAAGCTAAATAATGTGGCTAGTGTAGTTGCAAAATTTGCAACAGCTGCCATTATTATTGTATTAGCACTTGTTATATAAAATGCAATTTCCACTAAAATTATTGTAAATACTGTTTTTAAAACTTGCTCTACACTTTGCGACTTTGCTGTCACATCTACTCTATTTATTCCATTATAAAAACCTCTATATACAGAAATTAAACACACATTAAATATTGCCGGCGATAATGCAATTATTGTATATTTAGCTTCTCCAATATTAAGTAAATTATTTGAAATAAAATCTGCAAATATTGCTAAAGAAACACTTCCAACTAAACCAATACAAGCAAAAATTATCAGTGCACTTTTTAAAATTTTCGCAACTTCTTCTCTATTTCCAGAATAATTTTTTTCTGCAATTAATTTTGCAACTGCATTTGGAACACCTATTGATGATATTGTAAGTAACAAAGCATATATTTGATATCCAGAATTATATATTGCATTTCCCCAATCACCAAACCCTGGTTTATTTGCCAAATAGAGCTTATACACTAATCCTAATATCTTTACAATACACTGTGCAATAATTAATGAGATAACCCCATTTAAAATTTTGTTTTTATTTTTCATATAAAATCCTTTTTATTTTTAATATATTCATATATGTATGTATAATTCCTCTCATTTATTATTCAAATCTCAACAAATTATGTCAAAGCACTTGAAATTTTGCCCAATTTATAGGATAATATAAAGGTAATAGTTTAATTTTTGAAAGTGGTGAAAAGATTGAAAATAATTGATAAATTCTTAAAGTTATTAAAAACTGACAGAAACACATTTCTGACATTTATATTAACTTTACTAACTATATATTTAACAATAGACAGAGTTACAGAAATTTTAATTATGATATTTACAGGAATAGGAAATTCATATTGGGGACCAATACAATACGCATTAGCCTTTTGTTGTCCTATATTTGCTTTCCTATTTTCATGTAGTTCGAAATTTGCAAAATCGGAAAAAACAAAGCTATCATTTTTTTATTTGTATATAATAGCTTTATATATACTAATAATTTCAATGGTTACACAAATGGTTAATGCTGGATGTTGGCTATTACTTTTATCAGCTCCATCATACCCTATAATTGCTACAGAATTTTCTAGTTTAATAGCTCCGGCATTTCGTAGTATCTCATTGTATTTTCCACTTACAACATTTTATCCAGTTATAAAATGGTTGATTACAACAATAAGTGATAGCTCTGATATGTGTGAATCAATTTATACATATTCAGGTATAAATTTATCAAACAAAACTAAAACAACAACTGGGGAATACAGTTGTGAAATCAAATTGTGTACAGATACTAATACTGGAAAAAGTGTAAAAATTTCAGAAGATAAGCGTTTTGAATCCATGTTAGTTGTTGGTGTATCTGGATCTGGAAAAACATCTTTAATATTTGAACCAATGATTGCAAGAGATATTGAAAAGAAATATTTCTATAAGAAAACATCAAAAGAATTTGGTTTTGCAGCATTAAAATCAGGACTTGCTAATTTGAATTGCCCTTACGATAATGACTACATAAATAAAAACTTTTCATTAAATATGATTTCACCAAATTCATCAAAGGTTTCTAGTTATAAATCTTGTATGAAAAAATTGATTTATGCCACATCTGATGATAAAATTATTTATAGAGATTTAGGTTTAACATATATATCACCTGATTTTGAATCTATTTCTCGTATATTAAAAGTTGCAAAAAATTATCATATTAATGTTAATCTTATTGATCCGAATTCTGATGATTCACCTGGATTGAATCCATTTTCATATGATAATCCATTACAAACATCTATAATCATATCTACTGTTTTAAAGGCTTTACACAGCTCAAATCAAGCTGATATGGATTTAAATTTAGGAGTTCAAGCAAATTTTGCCACACAGGCAATTGAAAATTTATCTATACTATTAAAAGTAATGTACCCAAGAATGCATGATGATGAACTACCTACATTAGAAGATATGTTAAATGCATTTAATGATTTTGATATAATTCAAAAAATGTGCGAAGAAATGGAAAAAGATGAAGAATTATCTAAGAAATTCAATATATTATTAACATACTTTAAAAAGAACTTTTATAAAGAAAGTACCTATCGTCAAGATACAGAAAAATATGTATCTTCTGCAACAACACAACTTGATAATTTATTAAGATATCCTGGTATTAGGAATATATTATGTAAGAGAACAGACAACTTAAACTTTGACTCAGCTTTAGCTAATGGTGAATTTACACTATTATGCACACGACGTGGAGATCTTGGAGCCGCAGCACATACAGCTTTTGGATTATTTTTCTTGTTATCAATGCAATATGCTGTACTAAGAAGACCTGGAATAGAATCAACTAGAATTCCTCATTTCTTATATATTGATGAATTTTCTGATTTTATATCTGATTCTACAGAACCAATATTTACATTATATAGAAAATATAGAGTTGGATCTGTTATATCTGTACAAAATTTAGATCAACTAAATGCAAAAAATAATAAATATAGAAAAACAATTATTGCTAACTGTGCACATAAAGTTGTATTTGGAAACAATGTTCCAGAAGATAATGACTGGTGGTCTAAAGAACTTGGCGAAAAAAGTAAGTGGAGCTATAGTAGATCATATGATACTACAAAAGGAGAATATTCAGCTAACCTTGGAGGAATTAAAAATGAAAAGGTTGCCAAATATAAACCTGGAAAAATACAAACAATTAAATTTAAACAATGTATTTACAAAGTACGTGATTCAGGAGGAAAGAGCAGTGTTGGTATTGGTTCATTGAATTTTATTGAAGCCAAATATAATGAAAAACAACCTGTAACAAATTTAAACTTTGCGAAGTTTACTAATGGAATGTCTGATGATAATCCAGAGTCAGCAAAAAAGAAAATAAAGAAAAATGTTATACCTACATTTGTAAATGACGATGATTCTGAAGAAGAATTAGATCCAATTCGTTCAAGTAATTTTGATTCAATATTTGACAATGCTGATGAAGGTGATGCAATAATCTCACCAACAAATAAGAAGAATAAAAAAAATAATAATTAAAAACAAAAACATCTTTATTAATTTTTAATAAAGATGTTTTTTATATTCAAAAGATTGTAACTTATCTTCCCTGCTCATATATAACAAATTTAATATTTTATTAATACCATAACCAATAAAAAAAGGCTAACAATTATTTTGTAGCCCTTTTTATTATTAATCTAATAATTTTATTTTTGTATTTTTAATTTTGTATTTTCCAGTCTCTTCATTTAATACAAATTCAGTTAATGATTCATCTAAATTTTCATCATTTTGTTTTAAATCAGTTGTAAAATATAATTTAATTTTATCTATTAATAAATCATTCATTACAATTGTTTTAAATGTTTCAGCCATATGTTTATCATCTTCACAGACAATTATTAATTGAGGTAAACTTCTGAAACCAGAATCCATTGGAACAAAATTATCATAAAAATCTTTATAAAATTTCATTTTATCAATCAATTTTTTTTGCCAGTCATCTTCTCTTCTTACAACTTCGAATACGAAATCTATTGATTTATCATTCTTTGTTAATTTTATTGCTCCACCTGTTGCTTTGAATGTTTTTCCTGCCATTTTAGCAGTAATTGATGGCTTTGGCGTATAACTATCAAATGCTTTTACTTTTCTTAAATATGCTATTATTACCTGATTTCCTGCTAATCTCTTTTTTATCATTGCAACTGGTTTTGTATTGTCTGTTGGTTGCCATTTACATTCTTCTCCTCTTGAATTAAGTAAATATTTTCCCATTTTTTCAAGACAATAAATTCTATAAATTCCTTTACCATCATCTGAATTAAAATAATATCTTGTTAATATTTTTGCTTTTACTAATTGATCTAATTTTCCATTTAATTTATCTTGAGATTTTATTTCAAAACCATTTATTTCTAATAATTGGAATAATTGTCTTGAAGTAATAAATTCAAATTCATTTACTAATGATAGTACCTTAAAATGTAAATCGTTTATATGTCCCAAATTTATTCTTTGAATAATTTGATTCATAGAAACATATCCATCCTTACCATCAAATACCTTTATTTCACCTTCTCTAATTGCAAATGGTGATGTTACCGCTTTTATTTCGTTATCTTCAACCACAGTATTTTACCTCCTATAAAAATATTTAAACAATTATTAATTTTATTTTTTTCTTCTCTGGTATTATTTTTTTGACATAAACATTAACATTTTGTCCATATTCAATTCCATCTTTATACTCAGCTAGTCCAACTAGGTTTGGCTTTAGCTCTATGAAAATTCCGTTTTTTGATTTTTCCACTTCTCTTGCTTTTCCAACTATTGTTGTTCCAACTTTTATGTCTTGAATATTTTCTTCCCATGTTCCTAAAAGCTCTTTGTATGTTAATATTATTTTGCCATGCTCTTTATCTATTGATTTTACCATAATATTTATCTTTTGTCCAATATGTAATCTTTCTTTAGGACTTTTTATTCTTGCAACTGACATATCTTCAATATGTACAAGTCCAACAACACCTCCGCCAATTTCAACAAAAGCACCATATGGTTGTATACTTTTAACAATGCCCTTTAAAACATTACCTTCTTTTACATCGTTTTTTAGCCATGTTATAGCATCTTGTTCTACATCTTTTCGTGATAGTATGTAATTATTAGATTCATCTATTCCCTTTACTTTAAATTGAACATACTTGTTTACTTTACTTGTACTAATATTTGTTTTATCATTTTTTCCTATTAGTTCAATTTCATTTCTGTTTATTATTCCTTTTTTATTTTCACCAAAGTCTAAAAGTAAATTATAATTTTCATCACATTCAGTTACCTTTGCCTCTAATATTTCTTGTGTTCTTATAGCATTATCTAACATATTACTATTTATTGTTCTTTGTTTTTTAAACCATCCTTCTGGGATGAATTTTTGATATCTCATTTTTACTATCTCCTTTATCTTATGTATTGTGTTTATTATATAATTAAATTTATTGATTTACAATAGTTTTTACCTCTTCTTTTGTTAAAAATCTCCATTGACCTATTTTTAGATTTTTAACATCAATATTTGCAATTTTTGCTCTATGTAATGCGATAACTTTTTTTCCGACTGATTCGCACATTTTTCTTACTTCCCTATTTTTTCCTTCATGTATTATAATTTCCAATCTAGAAATTTTTTTTTCCTTATCTATTTTTAATATTCTTACTTTTGCTTTTCCTGTAATATATTCATTATCTATTTTTACACCATTTTTTAATTTTTCAACATCATTTTCATCAACAATACCTCTAACAGTTGCATTATATGTTTTTTCAATTTCATTTTTTGGATGTGTAACTTTATTTATAAAATCTCCATCATTAGTAAGAATTAGTGCACCAGATGTGTACATATCTAATCTTCCAACTGGTAATACTTTAGTTTTGTTACCTTTTATTAAATCTAATACAATTGGTCTATCAAATTGATCTTTTACAGTAGTTACATATCCAACTGGTTTATTTAGCAAAATATATTCATATTCATTATTTTGCTCTATTTTTTTATTATTAAAAATAACTTCATCTTTTTGTGGATCAACCTTTGTGCCAAGTTCAGTTACAATTTTACCATTTATTTTTACTTTTCCAGCTAAAATATATTCTTCTGCTTTTCTTCTTGAACATACTCCTGAATTTGCAATAAATTTTTGCAATCTCATTTCTTCCAAATTATTCACCTCTTTTCAATCGTTCTTCGCATATATCAATTACTTTTTTAAAATAATCTGGAAGTTCCGCTTCTAAATGCATTTTTTTGCCAGTAATTGGATGCTCAAAATCTAAACTTTTAGCATGAAGCATTTGACCCTTTACATTAAATTCATTTTTACCATTAGAATATACTTCATCTCCAATAACAGGATGTCCAATTTCGGCCATATGAACTCTTATTTGATGAGTTCTTCCTGTATCAATTTTTACCTCTAGTAATGTATATTTATCATATCTTTTTAATACTTTAAAATGAGTTATTGCTTCTTTTCCCTCTTTATCTACAGCCATCTTTTTTCTGTCTTTTTTATTTCTAGCAATAGGCATATTAATTGTTGCCTCATTTTCTTTTATTATTCCCCTTACTAAGGCAATATATTTTTTATTTACTTTTCTATCTTTTATTTGTTCACTCATTTTTAAATGTGCTTTATCATTTTTAGCTACTATTAATAATCCAGATGTATCTTTATCTAATCTATGTACAATTCCGGGACGTTTTTCTCCTCCAATTCCAGATAAAGAATCTTTACAAATATTCATTATTGCATTTACTAATGTTCCATCTTCATTTCCATTTGCTGGATGAACAACTAATCCCTTTGGTTTATTTACAACAATAATGTCATTATCTTCATATACAATTTCAATTGGAATATCTTGTGCTTCTATTTTTGATTCTTTTGGCTCTGGAATTTCAATTTTTATTACATCACCTTTTTTTACTTTATACGAACTTTTTTTAATAACATCATTTACTAATATATTTCCATCTTCTAACAATTTTTGAATAACAGCTCTTGATAAGTCTGAATTTTCATTTGCTATATATGAATCTAATCTTATGTTATCATTATTTTCAACTATTAATTCTTTCATTTACTTCTCCACCTTCATTTTTTAAGTATGAAATTCCAATTATAATTACTCCCACAACAATACATATGTCTGCGAAATTAAATATGGGAAAATCTACTATTTCACTAAAGTCTATATAATCTATTACATATCCTCTAAATAATCTATCTATTAAATTTCCTATTCCACCTGAAATTACTAATGCAATTCCAAACAATGTTAACCTTTTTAATTTGTTAAATTTTAACATAACGTATATTAAAGCTACTATAATTATTAATATTGTTATTATAGCAAATATTTTTGCCCCACCTTGTCCAATACCAAATGCAATACCTCTATTTTCACAGTATGTAAAATTCAAAATATTATTTATCACATTTTCACATACAATCTTTTGATTAACTACTATATATTTAAAAATTTGATCTAATATTATTAGTATTGAAATAAAACCAATATAAAAAAACTTTTTCATTTAATTAACCTCATTATCATTAGCAGATAATCTTTCATATATTGTAAATCGTCCATCATCATATAGCTCTTCATAGTTAGAATCTTTTGCAATTAATGAATTTAATTTAGAATTTGAATATGTTATTACATGTGTTACATCATAATTTTCAAATTCATTTTCATAATTTGCAGCTAAACTCGAAATGTCAAGAAAATCTGTAAAAATATCTCTTCCATCATATTCACCTTCTGAATTCTTTTTTCCATTAAATTCTGGTGCATATAAATCAGCCCTTGAATCTATAAATACAGGAATTCCTCTAAATAATAAGTAACTACCATAATTATATTCATTATATAAACGTAATTTTTCAACTCCTACTTTTGGAATTAAATCATTTATAATATAATTTGATGCAGATACTGGATATGATTTATCATCTACATAAGAATCATGTTTTTTCTCGTCACATCCTTTAAATGACATCCCACATATTAATATAGCTACTACTGAAAATACACTTAGTGTAGCTATAAAGTACGTATTTTTCTGACTTTCGCTTTTTACCTTTAATTTTATTGCATCATATAAATCACATATTAATTTCAATAAAATAAAGTTTCCAATTAAAACCAGCATTGATACCTGCCTTTGTGACATAAAACTTAATAATATAAGACCAGCTAACATAAAGAAATCTCTAACTTTTATTTTTGTTCTTGTAAATATTAATATACCTAATAATATAGTTAAAATAACCATCATATTATCATTTTTAACCAATGTTAGTGGTAAATGTTCACTTATATTTTGAGTTGTATTTCCTTCATTTGTTTTTATCAAATATGTATATGGTGTCCCTTTTATTGGAGTAATTAATCCTGTAAACGCACAAATTACTACAATTAAAATAAGCCATTTTATATTTTTTTCTCTATCAAATTTAACCTTATATAGGTTTGATAGGTTCTTCTTTACTTTTTTATCTCGTATTTCCTTTTGTTCTTTTGAAATTTTTCTTTTTTCATTAAATTCTTCTTTTGAAATTTTTCTTTTCTTAAAAAATAGAACTATTTTCTCATATAGATTTTTGTAATCTACAGTAACTACAAAATAAATTAATTGTTCTGCCAAAAATGGTAAATATAATATAAAATAGAATGGCCATACGGCACAGTGTATATTTGCAATTATTATTGGTATAATAATTAGAACTATTGCATATCTTAATTTTCTTGTTTTTAAAAACATTTCTATAAAAAAGTATGTCAATGCAAATAATATAAATGTTACTAACTGAGCTCTTGCTGTTATAAAATTTTTCAAACAATATAATGATGCTATTGTCATACCAAATGACAATATGGTACTTTTATTTATTTTTTTATTTATTCCAAATATTACCAATCCTAATGTAATTGATAATACACATGTAGCATAGTATATTCCCTTAAATCCACCAATACTATATATACCATATGTAGCCACATCATATAACCAGTGCGGATATGTATATGGCAAATTTTCATGCCACGAAAATGGGTCTTTCATATCTAAACCTTTATTCCATGGTAATAAATCAGTTATTTTTTCTGTATTTTGTACGATATGTTCTCCAATTTTTATAGTATAAAATGTATCATTTTGAAATGTTTTTGGTGTTATTGAATATGCAAAAAATGCAATAATAATCATTGAAATTATTATTATTAATTTTTCTATAAATTTTTTTGTCGTTTCGTTCATATCTTCCAATTCCTTTCAAATTTTATGTTATGATTATATCAAATCCTATAGTCTTTTTGCAATAAAATTACATAATTATTAATCCTATATTTTTTCTAATTTTATTTGAAATTTAATATTTTATATGTTACTATTTTTAGGATATTTATTATGGAAAGGATATTATTATGGAAGATAAATTATTAGCTAGAGTTCACTCTTTTGAATCATTTGGTGCAGTTGATGGACCAGGAATTCGTTATATTATATTTATGCAAGGTTGTCATTTGCAATGTAAATATTGTCAAAACAGAGACACATGGGATGTTTCTACTGGCACTCTATATAGTGTGTCTGACTTAATGAAAAAAATCCTAAAATACAAAAACTACTTTATTGCATCTGGAGGTGGAGTAACAGTAAGTGGTGGTGAACCTTTGCTCCAATCCAAGTTTCTTATAGAGCTATTTAAGGAATTAAAAAAGGAGAATATTACAATTGCTATCGACACTTCTGGCTCTGTTGTATTAACAGACACAATAAAAGAAGTAATTTCTCTTGCAGATTTATTTTTATTAGACATAAAATGTATAAATGATGATATTTGTAAGAATTTAACAGGTGTTTCTAATAAAAGAGAGCTTGAATTTGCCAAATATTTATCTGACAACAATAAAGACATATGGATAAGACAAGTATTAGTTCCTGGAATAACTGATCATGAAGATGACCTAATAAAATTAAGAGAATTTTTACATTCTTTAAAAACTGTGAAAAAGATAGACATTTTACCATATCATGACTTAGGAAAATTTAAGTGGACAAATTTAGGATTACAATATCCTTTGGAAGGAGTTCGTACTGCAAATAGTGATGATGTAACAAGAGCCAAAAAAATTCTTGGATTAATTTAGTATTTTAATACTGTAACATATTCTTCAACATAGTAGTGTTTTTTTATTTATTAATTATATAATCTATAAAAATATTATTTTAATTACATTAAAATCGCATTATTTTATAAAAAAGTTGTAAATACTAAATAGTAATTACAACTTTTTTTCACATTATTATTCTTGAGTATATGGTAACATAGCAATTTGTCTACATCTTTTTACTTCTAAAGTAATATCTCTTTGATGTTTAGCACATGCACCTGTAGCTCTTCTTGGTAATATTTTACCTCTTTCATTAATGAATTTTTTTAATTGTTCTGGATTTTTATAATCTAATACAAGATTTTTGTCTTTACATAAAGGACAAACTTTCTTTCTCTTCTTGAATTTAGGATTAAAATCATCATCATTATTATTTCTGTTATTTCTTCTATTATTTTTCTTATCAGCCATTTTATTTTTCCCCCCTAACTATTAATTAAAATGGTAGGTCATCTCCGGAAAATGTTTCAAAGTCTGAATTTTCACTTGCTCCAGTGTTTTGTGTTGGCATTGCTCCAAAAGTAGCATCGAAATTAGTGTTTCCACCCATATCTCCGTCTCTTTTGCTATCAGCAAAATATGCTTCTTCAGCAATAACTTCTGTTACATAGTGTTTTTGACCTTGTTCATCATCCCAAGTTCTTGTTTGTAATCTTCCGATTATTCCAACTTGTTGACCTTTTTTAAAATATTTACTACAAAATTCACCTAATTTGCTCCATGCAACTATATTAAAGAAATCGGCTTGTCTTTCTTCACCTGGACGAGCAAATCTTCTATTTACAGCTAATGAAAATGAAGCAACTAATGTATTATTAGTTTGTGTGTATCTTACTTCTGGGTCTCTTGTTAATCTTCCCATTAATATAACTTTGTTCATAATTTCACCATTCCTTTATTTATTAATAAAGGCCTTTTTACAATTATTAATCTTTTTTTACTGTCATGAATTTTATAATTTCATCTGTTATTCTGTAATTTCTTTCAAGTTCTGCAATTAGGTCAGAATTAGCTTCGAAATAGAATACTGCATAAAATCCTTCTGAGAATTTTTTTACATCATAAGCTAATTTTCTTTTTCCTAATTCATCAACTTTTTCTACTTTACCATCATTATTAATTAAATCTGTAAATTTTGAAATTAATGCTTTCATTCCTTCTTCATCTACAGTTGGATTAATAATGACAACACTTTCGTATTTATTCATTATTTTTTCACCTCCTTATGGATATAAAACCTACACTTTTTGTGTAAGTAAGGAAAGATAGTTTACTTACTATTTTTCTCAATGTTGGTATTTTATCACAAAAACGCTATTAAATCAATACTATTTTTGTATTATTTATTGACTTTTTTCTACAAAATAATATAATATTTTACACAAATTATTTTCAAAGGGGGGGATTTTTTCTTATGTTTAAAGAATTTAAAAAATTTATAATGCGTGGAAATGTTTTAGATATGGCTGTAGGTATTATTATTGGTAATGCTTTTAAAGATATAGTTGACTCTTTAGTTGATAATATTATTATGCCAGCAATTTCATGTTTAATTGGAAAAGTTGATATTTCAGGATTAACTGCTAACATTGGTGAAATACATATTGCTTATGGTCAATTTTTAAATACAATTCTAAACTTCTTAATTATTGCTTTTTCATTATTTATGGCAATAAAACTTGTTAATAAAATTAATGATATCAATAAAGCTGCGCTTTCAAAATTTGGAAGAAAAGTAGAAGAAAAAGAAAAGCCTACAACAAAAAAATGTCCATACTGTTTTTCTGAAATTGATATTCATGCAACTAGATGTCCACATTGTACTTCTGTAATTGAGGATGATAATGCAACTGAAATCTCAAAGGATTAAAATAACAAAAAAGATCAAAGATATATCTCTCCTGATACATCTTTGACCTTTTTTGTTTTTGACCTTTTTTGTTATTGTACAGCAACTGCAATTGCAATAATTACTGCAAGCAGTACAACTCCGGCAATCTTAGAAATAATGTTCCATTTTGCCTGTCTTTTACCATAAAACTGAACCATTTAGATTCTCCTTTCATTTTGATGAGATATTATTATACTATATATTTATTCATTTTGCAAGTGTTTTATGTTATTTTTTTATCATTTTATTATTTTTATGTTAATTTATTTTTTCCTCCATCACAAATCTTTAAATCATTGACATTTTGCATTTTTATAGTATAATTGAGGTAATTTTATGTCAAAATTTGAAAGGACGCGATGTTTATGGATTATAACTTTAAAGAAGTTGAAAAAAAATGGAAAAAATATTGGAAAGATAATGAAACATTCAAGACAGATGTATGGGATTTTTCTAAACCTAAATATTACGCATTAGATATGTTTCCATATCCTTCTGGTGTAGGTCTTCATGCTGGTCATGTTGAAGGTTATACTGCTACAGATATAATTGCTAGATTTAAAAGAATGCAAGGATATAATGTTCTACACCCTATGGGATGGGATGCATTTGGTTTACCTGCAGAACAATATGCTATTACTACAGGAAATCATCCAGATGGTTTTACAGAAAAAAATATAGCTACATTTAAAAATCAATTGGAAAATTTAGGTCTTTCTTATGACTGGAGTAAAGAGCTATCTACAACAGACCCTAATTTTTATAAATGGACTCAATGGATTTTTAAACAATTATATTTAGATGGTTATGCAAAATTAGTTGATATGCCAGTTAACTGGTGTGAAGGTTTAGGTACTGTTTTAGCTAATGACGAGGTAATTGATGGAAAAAGTGAAAGAGGTGGATTCCCTGTTGTTCGTAAAAATATGAAACAATGGATTATTGAGACTCCAAAATTTGCAGAAAAATTACTTGAAAATCTTGAAAACCTTGATTGGCCTGAATCAACAAAAGAAATTCAAAGAAATTGGATTGGAAAATCTGTTGGTGCACATGTAAACTTTAAAGTTGCAGGTCATGATGGTTTATCATTTACTGTCTTTACAACAAGATGTGATACTCTTTTTGGTGCGACATATTGTGTTCTTGCTCCAGAAAGTGATTTAGTAAAACAAATAACAACACTAGATCAAAAGAGCGCAGTTGACGAATATATAAAAATTTGTAGCACAAAATCAGACTTAGAAAGAACAGAATTAAATAAAGAAAAAACAGGTGTATTTACAGGTGCATATGCTATAAATCCTGTAAATGGAAAAGAAATTCCAATTTGGATTTCAGACTATGTTTTAGCATCATATGGAACTGGTGCAATTATGGCTGTTCCAGCTCATGATACAAGAGATTATGAATTTGCAACAAAATTCAATATAGATATAATTCCTGTATTAGAAGGTGGAGATATTTCTAAAGAGGCCTTCACAGGCGATGGATTACATATCAATTCTGAATTTTTAAATGGTCTTGATAAAGAAGATGCTATTTCTAAAATGTTAAATTGGTTAGAAGAAAATAATGTAGGTCATAAACAAGTTAATTATAAAATTCGTGATTGGATTTTTGCTAGACAACGTTATTGGGGTGAACCTATTCCAATTGTTAATTTTGAAGATGGAACAAGTACTGCTTTAGATGACTCAGAATTACCACTTGTATTACCTAAATTACAAGATTATGCTCCAAGTAAAAATGGAGATAGTCCTCTTGAAAAAGCTACTGATTGGGTAAATGTAACTGTAAATGGTAAAAAAGGAAAAAGAGAAACAAGTACTATGCCAGGAAGTGCAGGTTCAAGCTGGTATTTCTTAAGATATATTGACCCACATAATGATAAACAAATTGCAGACCCTGAATTATTAAAACATTGGCTACCAGTAGACTTATACATTGGTGGACCAGAACATGCAGTTGGACATTTAATTTATTCAAGAGTATGGAACAATTATCTACATGATAAAAATATAGTACCAGTTGCTGAACCATTCAAAAAGTTAGTTCATCAAGGAATGATATTAGGTGCAAATGGTATTAAAATGGGTAAAAGATATCCTGAATTTGCAGTTAATCCAAATGATATTGTTGATCAATATGGTGCAGATACATTAAGATTATACGAAATGTTTATGGGACCACTTGAAGCTAATAAGCCTTGGAACGAAAATGGTGTTGAAGGTGCAAGAAGATTTATTGAGCGTGTATATAGAATGTTTGAAGAAAAAAATCTTACTGATTCAATAAATCCTAACTTGGAAAAAGTTTATAATACAACAGTAAAAAAAGTTACTGAAGATTATGATAAATTATCTTTCAATACTGCCATTAGCCAATTAATGATATTTGTTAATACTGTATATAAAGAAAATGATTTACCAAAAGAATATGCAAAAGGATTTATTCAATTATTAAACCCTATTGCCCCATTTATTACTGAGGAAATTTGGAATACCTTCCTAGGACACACAGAATCAATTGCATATTCAAAATGGCCTACATATGATGAATCAAAAACTGTTGATGATGAAATTGAATTACCAATTCAATTAAATGGAAAATTAAAAACAACACTTAAAATTCAAAAAGATTCTGAAGAATCAACAGTAAAAGAAATTGTTCATAATAATGATACAGTAAAATTTTTAACAGAAGGAAAAACAATAGTAAAAGAAATTTATGTAAAAAATAAAATTTATAATATTGTTGTAAAATAATCAAAAAAAATAAAAATTCACTTAATGTGAATTTTTATTTTTTTCTTCTATCTTTTGCTCTTTTACTGTATCTGTATTATTGTCACTTTTAGTTTCATTATTATCTTTTGTTGTATTCTCATTAGTTTTATTATTGTTATTGCTTGTTTCATTTCCTGTTTTATTTTCTGTTTTATTTTGAATAGTGTTTTCTTTTTTTATTGTATTTTCTTTTTTCTCATCATCATCGTTATTTTTTTCAATTTGTTTTTTCGTTTCATTCTTCTCTTTTACTGTATTTTTTACATTGTTTTCAGTAGTATTTTTAGTTTGATTTACAACTGTATTTTTTTTGTTTGTTGTTTCATTTTTTGTTGTTGTATTTTTATTCTTAGTTGTTTTTGTAGTTTTTACATCTTTCTTTATATATTTTGCTTTTTCTTTGTCATCAAGTCCTAATTTCTGTATATATCCATTGATTAATTCGCTTGTTTCTAATGTATCAGCTTTATAAAACCATAATTCATTTATTTTTTCAGGTGCTCCTGGTAATTGGTCCATTTCTAAATTATTTACATCAAAACTTGTAGCATATGGTACATATCCTAATATTTTTGATAAGGTAATATCTGTTTTTAAATTTTTAAAAATAGCATTTGTAATTTCTTTTACTTTATCTATGTTATTCCATTGAACAACCTGTGTAGCTATTGCTTTTAGAAATTCTCTTTGGGTTTTCATTCTTCCTTCATCATTATCCCCATATTCTGCACTATATGTTGTTCCATTATTATTGTGTCTAAATCTAACTAATTGCTCTGCTTTTTCACCATTTATTTTTTGTTGACCTGCTTTTAAATGAATGTGTAAATCTTGTGTGTCATCATCATAATCCATATTTATAGGAACATCGAAGTCAACACCTCCAATAGCATCAACAATTTCTATTAAAGCACTTGTTTTTACAGTAATGTAATAATCTATATTTATACCAGTTAAATTTTCAACTGCCTCGACCGTTTTTTGTGGACTTTTTTGGTATAATGCATTTATCTTATCAAATCCACCAGCTGTAGCTTCATTCGAACCTACAAATGTATCTCTTGGTATTGATAATAAAAAAGCTTGATTTGTTTCTGGATTAAATCCTGCTAACATTATTGTATCTGTCAATTCTGCAGATATATCTTCACTAACTCCCATTATTAATACAAATATTGGATCCTTATCAGCAATGGTATCTTTCATAAGGTTCATAACAGCGCCTGTAAAACTACCTCCTGCTTTATATAAATATGTTCCGAAGACAGTTCCCATTATCAAAAATAAAATTAATAATATTGAAAGAACTATTTTTAATGCTTTTTTAGGTTTCTTTTCTTTTTCCTGATTTTGATATTTTCCAGCCATTCCAAATTCATTAAAATTATTTTTGGATTTACTGTCATTTTTGTCTTTTTTATTACCTTTTTTATTTATGTTTTTCTTTTTCAATTTGCTATTCTTAGTATCTTGTACCTTCGAATGTTTTCCGACCTTTTCCATCTGGTCCATTATTATCTCTTCTACTCATTTTCTCTCCAATAAAAAAATTTATTTAAAATTGATATATATTAAAATTATATTTGTAAATATGTATTTTACATTTATAATTATTATTTCCAATTTTTTTCAAAATATTATATTCACAATATTTTAATTGATTTTACTATTGAATAAATTCAATGTCAACATTAAACCTATTTAAATTGTAAAATTCACACTTTCTTCACAAAGTATTACTTATTAGTAAAATTTCTGCTTTATGATACAAAAAAAGCCCAGCAAAATGCTGAGCTTTCGCCAATTCACCACAGCCACCTTTATTAAGGTAACCCATCTGTAAGCAGACGTGTGTTTTGGCATGTCGCCATCTAAGTTGCACAACTTGATGTCATATATATAAACCGATGATATCATCGGACTACTTATATATTAACATAATTATTTGTCTAAATCAATATTTTTTCCTTTTTTTTACTTTTTTTTACTTTTTTTATACGATTAAAGTTCACATGTACTCACATATTGACTTAATATATCGCTTAATTTTATTATTTTTTAAGTTCTGAATATCTTTCAATTACCAATTTTAAATCACACCAAAACTCAATCTTTTTATTTTCATCTCTTAATAAAGCAGCCGGATGCCAAGTTGGCATATAATAAATTCCCTTTTTTTCAATCCATCTTCCCCTACTTGCAGTAATTGAATACTCTTTTCCCAAAATATTTTTTAATGCTGTACTTCCTAATAATACAATTATTTTAGGTTTTACAAGAATCACTTGATTACGCAAATAATCAAGACAAGCCTCTGCCTCATCCGCTTCTGGTACTCTATTTGCAGGAGGTCTACATTTTACAATATTTGCAATATATAATTCATCTCTTTTAATTTCAAGTCCTTCAAAAGCTGAATTCATCAATTTACCAGCCTTTCCAACAAATGGTTGACCAAGTCTATCCTCGTCTGCCCCAGGACCTTCTCCAATTAACATTATATCAGCATTTTTATTACCTTGACCAAAAACTATATTATTTCTATTTGTACATAACTTACATTTTTTGCAATTAATTATTGATTTTTCTAAATCTTCCCAATTACTATACATTATATCATTTCCTTGCTTTCATTTTACACTTTTATTACCACATATCATTATATATATCAAATTTTATAATAAATTGCAATTAGATTAAACACATAATTGCTGCATTTCTACCAGCATTTTGCTTTTCAGTTCTGTATGAATGCAATATATCACTATTGCAAACTGTACATATACCTGAATCTATTATATTTTCTTCTTTCAAACCACAGCTCTTCATCATGTTTATATTTGCTTTAACTGCATCTATATAATATTTTTGTTTTCCATCTACAACTTTTCCCACTTTTATAATTGACTCATCATTAAAAGCTTGCATAAACAAATCTTTTACATCTTTCTCAACTTGAAAGTGACATTGTCTTATTGTTGGACCTATACAACAAATTATATCTTCAGGATTACAATTATATTCTTCCTGCATTTTTTGAACTGCAACCATACCAATTTTTTGCACAGTCCCCCTCCATCCAGAATGAATATCACCTATTACATTTTTTATAGGATCATACAAAAACAATGCTGTACAATCAGCAAAATATAAAGATAGAGCTTTATTTTTTTTATCTGTTATTAATCCATCAACCTCATCAAAATTAGAGCTCTCATCATCTTCATTTACAATTCTTACAATTTTAGTATGTGTCTGTTTTGGATGTACTATATTCTCATTATTTATATTAATCTCCCTACATATTTTTTTGTAATCATCACTATCCTTAGTGCTATTTTTAAAATCTAATGGTTTTAATGTATAGCAATGTTTTAACTTATTTTGATATTGTAATAATCTTTTAAATTGTAGATATTGTATATTATTATTTTTAACATGGATAATATTTTCATTTGATAAATCTTTCATAAAATCAACCTTTCTTCTAAAAAACTTAATCTTCTACCTGTTCTTTTATCATCTCTAAAACAGCATTTTTTTCAGCTTCATTTATATAATTATATTGATTATTGCTATTAGCAGTATCAAAACCACAAATTGCTTTATATTTACAATAATCACACGGTGTTTTTTTCTTTTTATAATATGGGTGTATGTCTATATTCCCAGACATTATTTCCTCTGAAATTTGTTTTATTATTTTATTCATATATTTTTGTAAATATTCAAATTGTTTTCGCGATACACCACTTGTTTTTGTTTGACTTAAGTCTCCATCTTTTCCAATATATGCTGGCACTATTGTTGAAGCTCCCTTTTCTAATTTATTGTCCATCATTTTTACAATATTTATATCTGCTAATATTAATCCCTGCATTTTGAATTTTTTTCTTATTTCATTTTCAATATCTTCTTCAGACATATTTTTAGATGATTTTATAATTGGATCAATTAAATTAAAATATAGTACACCAGCAGGAAGCACATCTTCTTCTTTGCAGGCAGCATCCAAATATGTTAATAATTGTAACTGTAATCCTGCATAAACAGAATTTAGCTCTATATTTTTTACAGATGATTTATAATCTATAATTCTTATGTATTTATCTTCCGCAGTTTTTGCAATATCTATTCTGTCTATCTTTCCTGTAATTTCAACTTTTTTACCATTTTCCAAATCTATAATTATTGGACTATATTCTTTTCCTTCTTTAAACTCTACTTCATTACCAAGTACTTCAAAATCACTATATTTTAAACTTTCTAATATATATTTCATAGATTTTTTTACAACTCTTTTTAATCTAGCTGCTAAAACCTTATACTTCGGAGCACTTGAAAAAATAAAATTCTTATTTAATCCTAATTTTTCATTTATAATTTCTTCAATAATATCATTTGTTTCTTCTTCAGTTAAAAATTTTATTTTAATGTTTCGTTTCCTTACAATATTAAAAAAAGTATCTATTGTATCATGCATAAAAGAACCAGTATCTAACGAATCAACTTTAAAGCTATCCTTTTCAGATATGTTTAATCCATATTTTAAATAATAAGAAAATGGACATGATTTATATTGTTCCAATCTTGATACACTCGTTTTTAATGTTTTTCCATATAATTTTTCTATATTTTCTTTATTTATTCGCTCTGGCATATTTGTATAACTAATTGCCTTTAAACTGTTAACTAATTTATATTTCCAATTTTCATTACTCATATAATAATTATATGCTGTAATCCATTTATCATCTAAATCTTTATCTTCATCTTTATAATCTCTTAATTGATTTAAAAGTTCCTCAAATGTGTTATTTTCAATTAAAATTTCAGACTCTTTTTTTATTATATCGCTATCTTCTTTAATTGTAGGGAATAACTTTTTAATTTTAGATACTAGCATTGACGCTCTTAAGGTTTTTCCATCAGCTCCTGATGATGAATATGATAAATATATACTTTCACTTGCAGCAGTAAATGCTTTGTATATATTAAAATTATCTTCATATAATCTTTCAATCGTTCCTTTGGCAAGTTCAATTCCATTTTCTTTCAAGATTGCTCTATCATTATCATTAAAATATCCCTCATTTTTATTAACACTTGGAAACATTCCATCATTTAAACCAATTATAAAAACAGTTCTAATTTTATGACTTCTTGATCTATCTATATCTCCTAATATTACTTGATCCTGTGTTCCTGGTATTTTACCTAAATTACTATTTCCAAGACCTGTTTTTAAAATCTGCATATATCTTTCAAAAGTAATTTTTTCATCACCAAATACCAATACAATTTCATCTAACACTTGCATTATTATTTTCCAGCTTGTTTCATATTCTGTTGCGATTTCCACCTTATTTAAATTTAAAAGCTCTTCTCTTTTTTCTTCTAACTTTCTATCAATTTCATTCTCGATTAAAAATTCATACAACCTTTTTGTTATTTCTTTTGCGGAATTCGTTCCTAATAAATTTTCTTTAAACTTAATTAATGGATTTACAATTATTTTTCTTATTTCTCTAAATCTTTCTATTTGTGCTCTATTTATATCATCTTCATCATGAAAATTCCACTCACCTTTATACCATTTACTATATTTTATTCCCCATTTTAAACAATAATTTTCTAATGCATATATTTCTTCTGGTTCAATATCTAAAAATCCAGTCTTTATATAATTAAAAACTGATTCATATGACCAATTTTTGGCAAATATTTCTAGAATAGATAACAAGTATTTTACTATTATATTTTGACTTAAATCTTTCTTTTCATCTATGAAAACTGGAATTTGATATTTGTTAAATATAACCTTACATAAATTTGAATATGTATCCAAATTTTTAGTAATTATAGAAATGTCACGATATCTATATTCTTCATTTTTGACTAATTTAACAATTTTTATTGCAATATTTTCTATTTCAGAATATTGGTTATTTGCTAAAAACAAATGTATATTTTTTAAATTTTCATTTTCATATTTTTTATATGGTATAGAATACAAATTTTTCTCAATATGTTTTAATTCATCATTTTTAAATCTCCATACATTTTCCATAAATACAGGTTTGTCCATTTTTACATTTGCTTCTTTAGCAACATCTTTTATTTTTTGAACAGTTTGTTTATTAGCATAAAAAATATCTGTATCAGGAGAATTACTTTCTTCTAGGGAATCTGTACAAACATTAATTGTTACTTGGCTTGCCATATTTAATAAAATTTTAATTATATCATACTCTTGCTTTGTAAATCCAACAAACTCATCTATGTAAATAAGTGTATTTTCAAAAATATTTGTTTCAGGTAATTGATTAGCAAGTATTGTTAATACATCATTTTCATCAATATATTTATTTTGTATAGTTTCTTCAAACTTGCTAAACACAATTTTCATATCATTCATTTTAGATTTTAAATATTTATCTTTTGAACTTTCAATCATTTCATCCAAATTTTCTAAACTGACACCATGTTTTTTAAACTCAGTTATTTGAGTTGATATTAGCTCTATATTTTCATCAGACTTGCCTAAAAAATTTAAATTAGATTTTTCATTTAATAAAATATTATAAATAAGCATAGCCTTTCCACATGGAGATAATGCTGTTTTAGTTGCTCCACCAACTTCATTCATTACTCTATATGCCATACGATTAAATGTTAAAACTTCAGCATTTAAGGCTGCTCCTGTACCAACAGCATTTATTAACTCACGCTCTGCAGTAAAAGAAAATTGCTCTGGAGTTATTATATAAATTTTTTTATCACCAGATATTTTTTCTTTTATTTCATTAAATAAAAATGTACTTTTTCCTGTTCCAGATTTTCCATATACTAATCGTAATCCCATACTCAATTTCCTTTCAATTTTTTATTTTTTTCCTATGTCATTGGGTTGTCAATGGGGACGGTTCTTCTTGACAACTTTAGGCATACATTTGGGATGTAGCTTCAAAGTTGTCAAGAAGAACCGTCCCCATTGACAACCTCCATTGCTCCCCATTGACAACCTCCCATTGCCCTTCATTGACATCACACTGACACATCCCACATTCACACACACACTAACACTTACTGACATTTTACAAATTTAATTTTCCCTTTTCCAATAAAATAAATATTGCTGTGCTATTCCAGCTAAGTTTCCAAACTTTTCAAATGCTATATCATTTATTAATTTTTTGCTTACTTTGTTTTCATCTGGATTTTTTATGTATAAATCATTCATAACTCTTCTAACCCATACATCTATTGGAAAAATATCAAATCTTTTTAATGTTGAAAATAACAAAATACAATCTGCTACTTTTGGTCCAACTCCTGATAAATTTAACAGTTCTGCTCTTGCAGATGTTGTATCTAATAAATGTAATTTTAATAAGTCGATTTCATTGTTCAAAACCATATGTGTTGTTTCAAATAATCTGATATCCCTAAAGCCTAACCCTAGTTTTCTAAAATCTTCCACAGTTGCATCTTTTAATTGATTTGGTGTTGGAAATAAATAATATTCTTCATTGTTCCAATTAATTTTTGTTCCATATTTTTTAGATAATCTTTCAATAATCCCTTTTATTCTTGGTATATTATTATTAGCAGATATAATAAATGATATAATTGTTTCCCACAAATCTTGATTTAAAATTCTAATTCCGCTTCCATATTCAATACTTTCTTTCATATAAATATCAATTTTAGCTAATGATTTTTTTATACTTGAATAATCCCTATTTAAATCAAAATAATCTGTTACAATATCTTTTATATTCTCATTCAAAATTCCTTTGAAAATAATATTTTCTCCATTTATTTTAACATTTAATACACCGTTTTTTATTACTCCTGTATAGGAATCATTATCATTTTTATTCCATCTAAAACATTGTCCACATTCAAAAATATCTTTTAATTCAAAATCATTGTTCTTTTTTATTATTATTTCTTGTTCTTCCATTATTTGCACTCCATTTATACATCTTTTATTTTTAATATTTTTCAAGGACCGTCCCCTTTTTATTTAGGGTCTGTTCCCCAAATTTTGTAGATACTTTGACACATTTTTGTTCTCCAAAATCCAAAATTTAATAGATCTGTTAGTTCATGATTATTAATATATTCTTCAAATCCGTATGGACTTGTTGCTAATCTTAATAGATACATGTATGGTGTAAATTTTAAATCATATTCATTTAGTTTTAAATATTTCATAACAGTTTTCATATAGTCATTATAATTTTTTATGTTAAAACTTCCATCTTTGCATTGTTCATCTATGTGTGTATATGATCTTATTATTTCCCATCCAACAGGCATATATTTTGCTCTTTCAAAATCCAATACAGCTTTTATTTTTTCATTTTCATAAATAAATTGCATTATACTAAAATCACCATTACAATTTTTAAAAGTCATATATTGCATTCCATCAAAGTCTATCTGTTCTATTTTATCTAAAAGTTCTAATTTATACTTTATATCTTTTTCTATCTTTTTATCAATTTCAGAATTACCTAATTTTTTTATTAATTTATTATACTTTGCACGTGCTGGTTCAATTTGTTTCTTCATATGCCATTTTTCAATATCAGATTGTTCTAATTTTTCATAATTTTCAAGTGCTTTTAAAACCCTCCCATGTAAGTTAGCACATTCAATTACTTGTTCATATGAACCGGTATTTGGATTTTTTGTATATCCTGTTATATATTTCATTAAAATAACAATTCTATTTTTATATTTAAAATAATACTTATTATCAACTGTTTTCACATATTCTGGAACACTTATATTTTTTGATTTTAAAAAATCCACTATTTGTGCTTCTTTTAATATTTTTTCTTCTTTACATCTTGATTCAAATTCTTTAAATACATATTTTTCGTTTTCATCATCAGTTATATAAAAAATATTTGCACTACCTCTATCTTCATGTTCAATATCTTTTGTAATAATATTATAATTACTTTTTACTTGAGCAACAATTTCATCATCTGAAAATACAGTTTTTTCAATCATGTTATTGCCTCCGTTCTGCATTTTTTTATATTCTATCAAAAAAAAATGTATTAGTAAATCAATTTGCACATTTACTAAAATTAAATTTTTATATAATAAAACACCGTTGCATTTAAACGGTGTTTTTACTATTTTATTTTTTGCATTCTTCTTTTAAATTTTCTAAATCTTCTTTATTAAAATCATATTTCTTCTTGCAAAAACTACATTTTATTTCAGCTTTTCCATCTGTATTTATTATATTTTCTAGCTCCTGTTTTCCTAATGAAATTAATCCTTTTTCAATTCGATTTCTACTACAATCACATTTATATTTTGGTGTTTTTTGCTCCTCTAATAATTTTACATTTTTATCACCTGTTACGATTCTAGCAATTTCGATCAAATCTTTTTGTTCATCTAATAATGCACTTATAGGTTTTATATTTTTTAAGTTTTCTTCTAATTTAGATATGTCTTCATCTGTTGCATCTGGCATTGGTGTAATCATGTATCCTCCTGCACTTTTTACGCCATCCTTATTTACAAGGACCCCTAATGCTATTGCAGATGGAGTTTGTTCAGATTTTGCAAAATATTCAGCAAAATCTTCAGCAATTTCTCCTGAAACTAATGGTGTTAATCCTACATATGGCTCTTTTAAGCCAATATCTTTTATAATATATAACATTCCATATTTTCCAACAGCTGTACCTACATCTAATTTTCCATTATCCTTCAATGGTAAATCTACATTTGGATTTTGTACATATCCTTTTATTTCCATATTACTATTTACAATTGCATTTAGTGACCCAAGTGGTCCGTCTGCTTTTATTTGAAGAGTTATTGTATCATTATCCTCTTTTAGTCCACTTCCCATTATACATCCCATTGTTAATAATCTTCCTAATGCTGCAGTTGCAACTGGACTTAAATCGTGTATTTTTCTTGCCTCTTCAACAAGTTCTGTTGTATCTATACATTTTACATTTACTTTTCCATTGTATGCTAATCCTCTAACTATTTTGTCTGACATTTTTTTGCACTCCTTATTATTTTTTGCATATTTTATCACACTTTATTAGATAATTCAATTCTAACTACTTATTAACCCAATCCTGTATTAAATAAGATTCTATTTTTAAATTGCCTTTTCCAACAGCCATTTCTATTCCAACTTTGTTCTTTCCATGATAGTCACTTCCACCACTTCTATAGAAATTATTTTTTTGAGTGTATTCTAATAAGTAATCAATATCATCTTGTGAAAATTCACTATGCATGCATTCAATTCCATCAATATCATATTCTGCAACTATATCATCTAATAATTTTTTCTTATCTTCTGCCCATTTGTATATAAAAATATGTGGAAGAAATACTAATCCACCTGCATCTTTTACTAATTTGATAGCCTCATCTAATTGTAAATAATCTTCACTTTTATCTATGTATAATGGATAATTTACATCTCCGCAATATTTTTTAGAAAATATATTAAATTCACTCCAAAAATCGTCTGGAACTTTTAATTTATTTTCTTCATGTGCCTTTATATCATTATAAATTTTAATACTAGCCCAATCTGTTTTAGGATTAAATTCTATATCTTCTTTTTTAGACATAACTAATCCCATATCCGTACATCTTTCATGTAATATATCAAAATATTTTTGTTGCAATATTTCCTTTGATTTCGTTTTATGAAATTCTTCCATAAAATTATTAATCACTTTTGGATCTACCTTATAACCTAAAATTTCAATTAATCTTTTTTTATAAGCACATTTAATTTCAACACCATTTATAATTTGTCCTGAAAAATATTTTTTTACATCCAATTTTGCAAGTTCTTTATATCCCTCACATGTATCATGATCTGTAATTGATATATATTCCAATTTCAAACTTTCTGCCTTTTTTAAAACTTCAATTAAACTATCTGCACCATCTGAATATGTTGTATGCATATGCAGATCTATCATATTATTCACCTCTTCCTTCAATTTTACTCTTTTCAATATCTTTAATAAACTCTTTTTCAATTGCATCTATTTTATCTAATAAAACATCACTATTAGGGAAGTCACCATCACGAGATATCTTACTTTTTATTTTCTTTCTCAATATTGCAATTCTATCCAAATATGCTTCTGAATTAGACATTAATTCCATTTTATTTTTTTCACGTTCACATCTAACAGCCTCTGCGGTACTTCTATATTTTGTATCCCCACTTTTATAAACAAGCTCTGGTTTACTTTTTACATATCCTCTTTTAAATACTCTCATTTTATTAGCAATTTTTCTTTTTTCAACTTTTTCAATATTTTCAAGCATTTTTTCATATGAATAATCATGATTTTTTGCAGTTACAGCTCTGGCTGGTAAATCTTGCTCAACTAATTCAAATTCTCTTTCATACGCAGATAATAAACTTTCATATCTATGTACTGCTAAGATATTTATTTCAATATCATAATTTCCCTCAACATTAACTTCTGCTCTATTACCATTTAAATCGCGTTTTCCAATTTTAGCTCTTCCACCATTCTTTTGAAAATCCATAATTTCAATATATCCAGGAGATGCAAAAGTTCCCTCTTGAAATAAATGTACTTTATGAAAGACTGCTTTTTGTCTTAAATATCCATCTAACGCAGGTCTTACAAACTCTTGCAATAATCTATATGAATCATCTGGAAATTTTTCTATAATTGTATCATAATATTTATGAAACATTGCAACTTGATCTGGGTCAATAGCCACATGATTTGAACATTCATTTTGATTATAAAATTCTGTTTCAGCAAACATTCTTAATCCTGTTTTTCCAGCTCCTGGTTGTGCAAAAATATATATTGATTTTGGATTAGGTGTATGTACTGCTTCTAAAAAAGTTACAAGCTCTAATTTGTCTAAACATTCTTCAAACTCATCTTTTGTTAATCTCACATCATCTTCTGATAAAACTTCCCCATTATTTTTTAATTGATTTTCCAAAAAAATTCCTCCTATTTATTCTTATTATTTTTCACTTCTTTACCATATACATCAATAACTCTGTTAATTACAGCTTCATTATTTTGATATATTGCTCTTTTTTCATCTTCAAGTACTTTTATTTTTTTTGCAAATTCAGAATATTTCTTCTCTGTATTTTCTTTTACCTCTTTAGCGATTTTTAAATTAATTATTTCTAATGCTAGGTCAATTTTATCCAACAGCCTATCACTCCTTTAGTTTATTACAATTATAGTAATGATTATAATAAATTTTTACATACATTGTCAATTATTTGTACTAAATGAAAAAATTATTTAAAAGTATTAAAAAAACTTTCGCATAAGTATTGACAAAAGTTGCCATACTATGTAAAATAACTATATTATGTATATAATTGCAATGAAAATGGCGAGCAATCAAAAGAGCTAAAAGAGATTAAAGGTGTTACGCTGAAAGCCTTTATTAGAAAACCTGATTGAAAAACACATTGGAGCAATATTTTAATTAAGGAAAAACTACAAAATAGTTTTTTAAAGCCGGGTGGCACCACGAAGAAATTATTCGTCCCTGCATTATGCAGTGGGCGTTTTTTGTTTTTTATAAGTTATTAAAGAAAAAACGTCTCACATTTATTAAAAATAAAAAATTATTTTGTTAGTCACCAAAATAGGTATTTAATTTGGTACTAGAAAGGAAGACTGTCCCTTTTTCCCAAAAATGGGAAAAGAGAACCGTCCCATTTTCCCATAATTTGAAAGGAGATTTTAAAATGAACGAATACAGAACTCATAACTGTGGCGAACTTCGTATATCTGATGTTGGAAAAGAAGTTAAAGTTGCAGGATTTGTTGAAACAATACGTGATTTAGGAGGATTAGTTTTTTTAGACATTCGTGATATGTATGGTATTACACAAGTTGTAACATCTGGAGAAACTGAAATGGTAGATTTCGCATCACATATTCCAATTGAATCAACAGTAACAATTTCAGGAACAGTAAGAAAAAGAGATGAAGAAACTTACAACCCTAAAATTCCAACAGGTGAAGTTGAAGTTGTTATAAAAGATATAAAAATTTTAGGAAAAAGAACAAAAAATTTACCTTTTGAAGTAAATGTAAATCAAGATGTTAGAGAAGATTTACGTCTTCAATATAGATTTTTAGATTTAAGAGGAAAAAAATTACAAGATAACTTAAAATTAAGAGCTCAAGTTTTACAATACCTACGCTCTCAAATGATTGAACAAGGATTTTTGGAGGTTCAAACACCAATATTAACAAGTTCATCTCCAGAAGGTGCAAGAGATTATTTAGTACCAAGTAGAGTTCATCCTGGAAAATTTTATGCATTACCACAAGCGCCTCAACAATTTAAACAATTATTAATGGTATCTGGTATTGATAAATATTTCCAAATAGCACCATGTTTTAGAGATGAAGACGCAAGAGCTGATCGTGCTCCTGGTGAATTTTATCAATTAGATATGGAAATGGCATATGCTACACAAGAAGATGTATTTAGTGTAATGGAACCGGTTGTTTACAACACATTTACAAAATTTTCTGATAAAAAAGTAGCAGAATACCCATTCCCTAGAATTCCTTACAAAGAAGCAATGGTTAAATATGGATGTGATAAACCAGATTTAAGAAATCCATTAATTATAATTGATGTTACAGATTTCTTCCAAAGATGTACATTTAAACCATTCCATGACAGAACAGTTCGTGCTATAAAAATAAAAGGACATCAATCAAAGGGATTCCATGAAAAAATGTTAGCATATGCTCAAAGTATTGGTATGGGTGGACTTGGATACTTAGAAGTTCAAGAAGATATGTCATACAAAGGACCTATTGATAAATTTATTCCAGACGATATGAAATCTGAATTAAAAGATTTAGCTGGATTAGAAGTTGAAGATACAATATTCTTTATAGCTGATAATGAAACAAATGCAAATAACTTTGCTTGTCAAATTAGAAATGAATTAGGAAAAAGATTAGATTTAATAGATGATAGTTTATTCCAATTCTGTTGGATAGTAGACTTCCCTATGTATGAATTAGATGATAATGGAGATTTAGCATTTTGTCATAACCCATTCTCAATGCCAAAAGGTGGATTAGAAGCTTTAAATACAATGAATCCATTAGATATAACTGCTGACCAATATGATATAGTATGTAATGGTATAGAATTATCTTCAGGTGCAGTTCGTAACCACGATCCAGAAATAATGGAAAAAGCTTTTGAAATTGTTGGATATGGAAAAGATGTTATTGAAGAAAAATTCTCAGCATTATACAATGCATTCCAATTTGGTGCTCCACCTCATGCTGGAATAGCACCTGGTGTTGACAGAATGATAATGCTTTTAACAGAATCAGAAACAATTCGTGATGTTATTGCATTTCCTATGAATAGTAAGGCCCAAGATTTATTAATGGGTGCTCCTGGAAATGTAACTAGAGCTCAATTAGAAGATGTTCATATAAAATTAGATTTACCTAGAGAATAAAAAAATCCATTCTATATTAAACTTAAATTTTAATATAGGATGGAATTTTTTTTTACTTTTTATGAAATTTTTTTTATAATATTATAATTTTTTCGATTAATCTCTTGATTTTTATTTTACATAATGTTATAATTATAATTCATTCGTTACAAATTTATTTGACCTCAAGGAGGGTTTATATGAAAAATTACAATTATAAGTATGAGTTATATGACCCATACGAGTATCCAAACTTCTCAGGCTATGTAATCACACAAGATCAACTTCTTCGTGTGAAAGAAAATCGGGTTGAAGAGCAATGGGATCTTGACCCTATTGATGAAAGCATTAATGCTTTAATACGCTCTGCAAGAAGTGAATCAGATATGCCTCGCAACGCCAAAATTTTTGTTGATGTTGCAGATGAAATCAACCTTGACTATGTTTCAGATTATGGAAGCATTGTTGAGCAATATTCTGATGATACTGATGAAGAAGATGATGGTTGGTTCGATATAGCTGAACATTTTGCTGAACTATAATCTTCAAAATTACCTAAAGCACACTTGAACTTCAAGTGTGCTTTTTGCATTATCTATGTGTTTGCAGACTTTTTTCCCAATTTTAGTTTTCTCTCAAAATTTTCAAATCCATTTTTATAATATAAATTCATCGCATCTCTATTCTGTTCTAATACATTTATATATAAATTTTTAATTTTTTTATCTTCTACCCATTTTTTTGCATGTGCTATTAATTTACTTGCTATACCTCTTCTTCTGTATTCACCTTTTACATATAATCCATCAATTAATGCCTCCTGATGCAACATTGGGCCATTACAATCATAGTCAAGTTTGCAATAAATATATCCTACTATTTCTTTATCAATCTTTGCACAGAAAATTACATTACTATCATTATTATATATTTTCTCAAAGAAATCTTTAACAACATAATCTGATTTAATATTATTATTAAATTCACGCTCACTTTGAATTAAATTTGTAAGTAGTTCATCACAAATTTTTGCATCTTCAGTACAATTTACTTTTTCGATGTTAAGCATGTAAATTCTCCTTTCATTTTTTGTATTTTGAATCTTCCCTATCCTCCTTTCAATAATTAACTCAATTTTTCTCTCTTCTTTCCAAGAACGACCTTTATTTTTTCAGGACCGTCCCCGCTTTTTTCTTACTCCCATGCTTGCTTTGGCAGGACCGTCCCCGTTTTTGAATTCTCTTGAAAAAATTATAGCATATGGTCTTGATTTAAGCTATGTTTTTGAATATAATTTTTTTGAAGGAGGTTTGTACTTATGATAAAGAAATTTATTGATGATAATAAAGATAATATTTTGAATAATATTTATGAATTGATAAAAATTCCTAGTATTTCAGATGAAAGTTCTGCTGAAAATGGTATGCCTTTTGGTAGAAATTGTTCTGATGCTTTGAATTATATATTAAATTTAGCTGATAGCCTTGGTTTTAAAACAAAAAATGTTGATGGTTATTGTGGATATATTGAGTTTGGTGAAGGTGAAGAATTATTTGGTATAATTGGCCATTTGGATGTTGTTCCTGCTGGAGATGGCTGGACAAAATGTGCTCCTTTTGAACCTGTTATTGAGGATAACAAATTATATGGTAGAGGTGCTATTGATGATAAAGGACCTGTTATTGCTTCTTTGTATGCCATGAAATATGTAATGGATACAATGAATGTAAATAAAAGAGTTCGTTTAATTTTAGGATTAAATGAAGAAGTTTCTTGGAAATGTATTGAATATTACAAACAACATGAAGAGCTTCCAACTCTTGGATTTAGTCCTGATGCTGATTTTCCTTGTATATATGCAGAAAAGGGATTTTTAAATGCCTTTATTGAATCAAGTTATATTCCAAATGGCAATATAAAAATTATAGATTTAAAATGTGATAATGCTATAAATATAGTTCCAAAATATGCTGAAGCAGTACTTGAATTTAATAATTTAAGTTTAGATGACATTCAAACTGAATTACAAAATTCAATTACAGAATATAATTTTCATATCGATGTATCTCAAATAGCAGATAATCAAATTAAACTATCTGCACATGGTGTTGCTGCACATGCTGCTTATCCAGATTTGGGAGTTAATGCATTATCTCGCCTTTTAGTAATTTTAAATGATTTATTTGAAAATCATAATGAACCTTTACAAATTCTGCAATTATTTAAAACAAGAATTAATACTGATTTAAATGGTAATTTATTAAATATAGGATGTACTGATGAATCTGGTGATTTGACATTAAATGTTGGAAATGTAAGTTTTAAAAATAATTCAATTACAATAGGATTAAATATTAGAATTCCAGTTACAATTTATATTGCATTAATAAAACAAAAAATTTCTGACTCAATCTTAGATTTTCCAGATATTTCAATAAAATTTGATGATGAAAAATCTGCACTATTTGTTTCAAAAACAGATCCTTTAGTTACAACTTTATGTGATGTATTTAATGAAGTAACTGGATCTAAAGAAGAGCCAATTACATGTCCTGGTGCAACATATGCTAGAGCATTTAAAAATGTTGTTTCTTTTGGTTGCAATATGCCAGGTAAATTAGATATGTGCCATCAAGCTGATGAATTTTTAGATATAAATGATTTATTAAAAAGCATAGAAATTTTTATAAAAGCCATTAGAAAATTAACAGAATAATATATTATTTTATTGCCAAATATACAAGAAGTTATTTAAATACTATTAAGCTTAATACAATAAAAAAGAGATTAGAATTTTAATACAATTCAAATCTCTTTTTTATTTTTGCATTTTGTAAAATCAAATTAAATTATTTATACAAATATTTTTGTGGATTTACTTGTTTATCATTTAATCTAATTTCAAAATGTAAGTGGTTTCCTGTTGAATTTCCTGTTGACCCTACAGCGGCAATTGTATCTCCTGCCTTAACTGTCTGTCCTACTTTTACATATAATTTACTACAATGTCCATAATATGTTTCAACACCATTACCATGTGAAATTTTAAGTAAGTTTCCATAGCCTCCACTATTATATTGAGCATATGTTACCACACCATCAGCAGCTGCTACTATTGGAGTACCATTACTTGCTGCAATATCTAGCCCCTTATGTGTATGATTTCTTATGCTTTCATTTGCACCATATCTTGAAGAAATTCTACCTGATACAGGAGCTACTGTAAAGTTTACACCATTTACATTACTTCCTGTAGAAGCAACTTGCACATTGCTTGATGTTGATGTTTTAGCTTCTTTTTCTGCTTTTTCAGCTTCTTTTTTTGCCTCAATTTCAGCATCTAAATTTTTTACTAATTTGGTAGTTGTCGCATATTTCATATTTTTATATTCTAACACATTATCAGTATATACTTCTCTTACTGCAAATTCAGAGTTTTCTTTATACTTTTCTGCTAGCTCTTTCATTTTTTCTTTTGCATCATCCAAAGTATCAACATAGGCTTTATCTTCACCATTTAATGTAATTGCATACATTCTATATGTTGTTTCAGCTTTTAGTTTTAAAATACTAATTATTGATTCTTCATCTGTTTTTTTGTTTTTGTTTACTATAGCTATTGAATATTTCGGAATTTCATTCAATACTACTAGCTCTATATTTTTATTGTCTTGATTTAGTACTTTGTTACTTATCATACAAGTGAAATCATTTTTGTCTGTTACATATCCTACTTTTGTTCCATCAACTGTAACTTTGTAGGCAATTTTAAAATTACATTTTATTAAAATTATTGCTAATATTATCATTATAGCGATAGATATTATTGCAGTTAATTTTCTTTTATCGTTTGTATAGTTTTTTAATCTATTGCTTAAAATAAGTTTTCACACTCCCTTTTTTTCAATGCGACTGTTTAATATTATACCATATATTTTTAACAATTTCAAATCAAACTATACCTTTTTAGTAAAAAAACATCAAATTATTAAGAAAAAAACAGATAAATTTACATTTTTTTACCTTTTTTGCTCTTTTTTTCTTCATTTTTCTCGTTTTTTCTCCATTTCTCTTACTAGTTATTAAAGTAATCAATTATTCCCGTGTATATTCCCCATGCTAGTTTATTTTGATACTCATCATTTAATAATTTTTTTTCTTCTTCTGGATTTGATAAAAATCCGCATTCAACTATTGATATAGGAATTTCTACTTTTTTCATTATATATACAGTATCTAACTTCATTGCTGCTCTATTATTTTCTTTTTGAATTGATTCATTTAAACTTGATTGAATGCATTTTGCAAGTTTTGTGCTATTTTCATCACTAGATTTATAAAATGTTTGCCAGCCAAAGTACTGTTGCTGTGGAATTTTATTTAAATGAATAGACACAAATAAATCAGCTGAACTTTCATTTCCTATTTTTACTCTATTTTTCAAGTCTGACATCTTTTTTTCTTTTAATGTTTTACTATCAATATCATATATAGCGTTTTCATCTGATCTTGTTAATATTACTGTTGCTCCACTTTGTTCCAATAATGTTTGTAATTTTAATGCTATATTTAAATTTATTTTTGCTTCACTTATTCCATTACTACTTTCTGCACCTTCATCTGGAACACCGTGTCCAGCATCTATTACGATTACCTTATTTGTTACAGGTAAAGTTACTGTTTGAACAGTTTTATTATCTGTTTTCGCAGTTTGTATAACACACACCATCAAGCATATAGTTATTAATGACATTAATTTAATTATTCTTTTTTTACTCAAAATTATCATATTTACACCCCATAAATATTTATGCACTGATTATACTATTTATTACAACATCTCATTGCATATTTATGTAAATTGTGTTATAATTTATATACAATTATTTTGCATTTCTGTATTTTTTATATGGGAATTTCAAAAAATTGAATACTGTATACAATATAAAAGGAGTAAGAAAAAATATGTTATTAAAACAGATTTTAAACAGTGCAATGGAATTACATGTCCCTGTAAAGCTTTCAACTTTCGATTGTTTGAACAATCATAATTCAACAATCGAAATTGATGCTGAAGACTGCCGGGCGATTCTTCCACTTTGTGGACAAGAATTAAAAAATCAGTTTTTTTATGCCTATGTGTTAGGAAAAACATCTGACAATGTTTTTCTCTTATCATTGGGCGGTCAAAACTTTCAAACACAACAAGCAAAAATGCCATTCGTACCAAAATCAGAAAGATTCATAAATAATAACAAAGCTGCTGAAAATTTAATTGTCGGCAATATTTATGAAGCTACTGTAGAAACGACTTGTTTCTGGGGCGCCTTCTGTAAAATTGGTGATTCGGCATCTGTCCTTGTCCATGTAACCAACTGGTCAAGCTGTAGATTTTACAACTTATCACAAGTAGTAAAACCAGGCATGAAAACATTAGTGAAAATCCTTTCAATACGAAGAGAAGGAGAAAATATCCTAGTGGATGCCTCACGAAAAGACGCATATTCACCAATCGATTATCATGTTGGTGATAAGGTTTTCGTTACAGTAAGTGAATCCACAAAGAATTTCGACGGAGTATTCTGTGAAATTTGTCCATCTCTCAATGGAATTCTTGATATTCCATTCAATACGATTTCCTCTTACAAAGAAGGAATGAAAGTACAAGCTAAGGTGAAAGCTATAACAAAAAAAGGCTTAAAACTCAGTTTGCTGTAAAATCGTACTACTACAGTATTCAAAAGCGCACAACAAATTATTAATTGTTGTGCGCTCTTTTTAATTATACTCTCTTCCTGTTTTTTCAAAATTCGTTTTTACATCTGTTATACAATATTTTTTAGGACTTATAATTGAATTAAACCATTTTTGAAATTCCATTATAAATATTGGCATTATTGAAATAATTACAGTATACATCCATTGCTCTTTGGTTAAGTTCTGTACATCAAATATTGCACTGCAACTTGGAATTATTACTACTGATATTTGTAATATTGCTCCTAATATAAACGCCCCTATTAAATATTTATTTGAAAATAAATCTATTTTAAATATAGAGCCTTCACTTCTTATATTAAATACATGTACTAGTTCTAGCATTCCAAGTGATACAAATGCCATTGTTCTTCCCACTTCTAAACTAAATTTACTATATCCTATATAGAAAGCAAGTAATGTTAATATTCCAAGCATTAAACCTTCTGTAATTATTTGAGTCCATAAACCATCTGCAAATAATGATTTTTTAGCATTTCGCGGTTTCTTTTTCATTATATTTTTTTCTGCAGGATCTAGTCCTAACGCAATTGCTGGGAATGAATCTGTTACCAAATTTATCCATAATAATTGAATTGCAAGTAATGGACTTTTTAAACCTAATAATAGACCAAATAAAATTGTTGCAATTTCACCTATATTAGTTGCTATTAGAAAATGAACTGCTTTTTTTATGTTATCAAAAATATTTCTTCCATATTTTATTGCTTCAACTATTGTTGAAAAATTGTCATCTGCTAATATCATATCAGATGCATTCTTAGCAACATCTGTACCATTTAGTCCCATTGAAATTCCTATATCTGCATTTTTTAGTGCAGGTGCATCATTTACTCCATCTCCAGTCATTGCAACAACTGCTCCTGTTGATCTAAATGCTTTTACTATTCGTACTTTATGCTCTGGTGTTACTCTTGCAAAAACTGAATATTTCATAATATTTTTTTCTAAATCTTTTTGTGAAATTTTATCTAGCTCTTTTCCTGTTATACAAATTTCATTTTTTCTCAGTATTCCCAAATCTTCTGCTATTGCTTTTGCAGTTGCTACATGATCACCTGTAATCATTGCAATTTTTATTCCCGCTTCTTTACAGCTTTTTATAGATTCTTTAACACCTTCTCTTGGTGGATCTATCATTCCTATAAATCCAACAAATATTAAATTATTTTCAATAAAATTATCATCTAAATTTTTAGGTAATATATCTAAATCAATATATGCTACAGCAATTATTCTTAATGCTCTATTAGCTAAATCTTCATTTCTTTTTTTCAAACTATTTCTTTTTGAAAAACTTAAGTCAGATATATTTCCATTATTATAAAACCTTGTACATCTATCTAACAATACATCTGGAGCACCTTTTGTTATTGCTCTATATTTTCCATTTATATTATGAATTGTAGTCATCAATTTTCGATTAGAATCAAATGGAATTTCATTTACCTTTGGGTATTTTGCATATAATTCATTTCGATTTTTATTTATATTAATTACTTTTTCAACAATAGCAACTTCTGTAGGATCTCCAAGTACTTTTCCATTATTTTGTACTTGCACATCTGTACACATTGTTCCAAGCTCTAATATATAATCAATTGCCTTTCCATTTGAATCTTCATATGTAACAACATTCATTTCATTTTTTGTTAAAGTTCCTGTTTTATCAGTACATATTACACTACTGCTTCCAAGTGTTTCTACAGCTGGAAGTTTTCGTATAATACTATTGTGTTTTGCAAGTTTTGTTACACCAATTGACAAAACTATAGTTACAATTGCAGGTAGTCCTTCTGGTATAGCAGCTACTGCAAGACCTACGGATGTCATAAACATTTCTAATGCAGGAATCTTTTTTAATATTCCTATAATAAATATAATTGCACATATTATTAAACAACCAATTCCTAATGTTTTTCCAACTTGGCCCAACTTTTTTTGTATTGGAGTTTCTGGAGATTCATCACTAATAATCATTTTTGCAATTTTTCCAACTTTGGTTTCCATTCCAGTTTCTGTTACTATTGCTTCAGCATTTCCATTTGTTATTATTGTAGTTCCAAATGCCATATTTAGCATATCACCTATATTGCAATCTTGTTTTAATTTTACATTTTCATCTTTTAAAATAGGAACATTTTCGCCTGTTAAACTTGACTCTTCTATTTTTAAATTATATGACTTTATAATTCTGCAATCTGCTGGTACATAATTTCCCGCTTCCAATAAAACTACATCACCTATAACCACTTCTTCACTTGGTATACTTAAAATACTGCCTTCTCTTTTTACTTTTACAACTGGTGTAGACATTTGTTTTAGTGCTTCAATAGATTTTTCAGCTTTAGACTCTTGAAGAGCCCCCATTAATGCATTTAATCCAACTATACTAATTATAATTATTGAATCTAAATAATCACCAGCTCCTTCAATTTTAGTAACAATAGCTGAAACTAGTGCTGAAATTATTAGTATTATTATCATTATGTCATTAAATTGTTTAATAAATTTTATAAAAAAACTTTCCTTTTTCTTTCCTTCAATTTTATTTTTTCCATATTTTTCCAGCCTTATCTTTGCCTCTTCATTCGTAATTCCATAATTAATATTTGACCTCAGCTTTCTAACAACCTCCGTCAAATCTAAAGTATGCCACATAGCTTATCCTCCTTTGTATATTATTTATTAATATATATGCTAGTGGTTTTGAATTATGTCAGTGTTAATGCTTTTTTGTGTCAATGGGGACGGTTCTAATTGACACAAAAAGTTTCTCAACATTTTTCGTTTTTTCCATCAATAAGACAAAAAATAAAACTCAAGGACATATTCACTTGAGTTTTCATTCTTTATAATTGGCTTACAACTTTTTTAAATAAATCTTTTGTGTTTTTATAGCTCAATCTACTTATAGCATCATCAAAACATAACCATTCTATTTGTGAAATTTCACTTTCTTGTCTTGATAAATTTCCTCCAATTTTTTTGGCTAAAAATAACACTACTTCCTTGCTTGCTCCTCTATCTGTTATATAATTCATTGTATATCTTTTTGTTTCATCTATTTTTACATCAATATTTGTTTCTTCTTTTACTTCTCTTTCTGCTGTTTGTAGCTCTGTTTCATTTTCTTCTACATGTCCTTTTGGAAATCCCCAGATTCCATTTGTTTGTTTTATTAATAATACTTTTTTATCTTCGATTATAATACATCCACAAGATTTTTCATGTTTCATTTTTACTCACTCCTTTGCCTGAATTATATCATTTTACTATATTTATAACAACAAAAAAGTATATATTTATCGTATTTTATTGACAAATCGCATAAATGCATATATATTATGTATATCATACGCCAAGATGCAAACTTTGACTTAATTTTAGGAGGTTTTATATGAACTTTTTAAAAATTGATTCTTGTGTTTTGCAAGCTTTTATGTTAGCAAAAGAAATCTCTTGCCGTTTAAAATTGGATTTTATTCCACGGAAAATTTTTTTGCTTTCATTAATTGCAACTCCAGGATCTTCGCCCAATGTATACATTCATGACAATACTGACATTACTCAGGACGACATCTATGATTATATCATAAGCGATCTTAATAAAAACCCAATCACATATGGTAAGGTCAACTACTTATCTATTTCAAATGAGTATTTGACACTTGAGCAAACTATATTGGATTTGCTTGCAACTGCAAAAGAAATCGCTCATGACTCATATGAATGTGATACTATTTTTAATGATTGTGTTGTAATAGCTTGGTCAGAACTGTTTAGTGAAGATTTCATTAATACCATGTCGTACTTTATTCCAGATTTTGATGGCTTTTCTGATACAGATAGTCAATCTGTTATTCCACAAAGCTTGAATTCATTTTTAACCGATATGAACTCCAAGTTTTCAAAGTCTGATAAAGTCTGCAAAATTTGCGGAAGAGATGATGAAACAAAAAAAATGGTTCAGATTCTCCTTAAGGCAAACAAACGCAATGTAATTCTGGTTGGAGAGCCAGGTGTTGGAAAAACTGCATTAGTTGAAAAACTTGCATGGCAGATTGTTACAGGAAATTGCGTTGATGACTTAAAAGATTGTATTATTGTATCTCTTGATGTAAACGCACTTATTGCAGGAACAAAATACAGAGGTATGGCCGAAGAACGTTTCGCGATTCTTATTAACTTTTTGGAAAGCAATCCTAAGTGCATACTTTTTATTGATGAAGTACATTTGCTTTTAGGTGCTGGATCATGTGCAGATAGCAGTTTGGATTTAGCCAATGCTTTGAAGCCACTTCTTGCACGAGGCACAACTCGTGTAATTGGTGCAACAACCTCAGCAGAATACGAAAAGTATTTTTCTACTGATGGAGCATTGAAGCGTAGATTTGAAAAGCTATATGTCAAGGAACCATCCTCAAATGAAGTATTGCCGATGATACGCAACCAGGTTAAGTATTTGCAAGATTATCATGGTGTGTCTATTTCTACACATATGTTAAACTACATTATGCTTAATGCTGCATGTTTCAACTTTGAAACGTGCAATCCCGATAGGACTCTGGATTTGGTTGACAAAGCAATGGTTTCTGCCAAGATTGATGGTAAGAAGAAAGTTCAAAAAAAGCATGTGCTTTCAAATTTTGCTATAAACACTAAGCAATTTGAATCGATGTCTGATGAGTTTAAAATGTCTACTGCTTACCATGAGGCTGGTCATTACATTCTTCACAAGTTTGCAGATGAACTCACAAATCAAAAGGTATTGGCAGTTTCAATTATGCCTGCTGATGATTACCTTGGAATTAATGTCTTCGAAATTGATAGTTCAATAACACCATCTCTAAATCGAAGATATTACATTCAGCTTATTGCAAGTAAGTTAGCTGGTAGAATTGCTGAAGAAATGTATTCTAATGAACTTTCTGCTGGTGCGTCAAGCGATCTTGAATCTGCGAACAATATTGCATACAGTGTTGTAACCAAATATGCCCTTTCGGAAAAGTTCAGTCAAGTGCGAGCTATCACTGACACAAATTTGACAACAGAAGAAACCAAGGCTCTTATTACTGAAAGCATTGATGCATTGCTCATTGAGGCTAGAAATTATGCGAGATCAGTTTTGAATGAACGTAAAGTATATCTTGCCGCATTGGCTGATGCATTAATGAAACAGGGCATCCTTTCTGATTCGGAGATTGATAATCTTTTTAATCATATTGATGATTCTAGAAAGTAATTCATAGCCCAATCAAAAGAATAATGAATTTTATAACTGAAAAAAGCATTGGTTCTTCCAATGCTTTTTGTTTTGTGCTTTTTTATTTTTACTAAAAAAGATTTGCTGTTTTTATTATTGTCCATATAGAAGTAAATACAACATCTATAATTCCAATTACAAGACCTGCTGTTGCCATTCCACTTCCTTTTTCATTAGGAAATACTTTAATATGTTTTTTAGCAGCTACACTTAAACATATAGCAACAATTCCTAATGGCAAACCTGCTATTATTAAACCTACTAATGAACATACAAGTGATGCTACTGCTGCTGGATTTGTTTTTGTTTCTCCAGTTACATCATCTCTTTTATTTTCATTTGTTTGATTATTGCTTACTGGATTATTATTTAATCCATTTTCAACTGTTTTTATTGGATCATTATTTTCTATTATTTCTTCTATTTTTGCCCCACATTTTGGACAAAATTTAGTTTCATCATTTAATTCACTTCCACAATATTTACAAAATTTTCCCATTTTTTTATCTCCTTTTATATTTTATTTTTATTAGGCTATTTATTATATTATTCACCTTTTATTTGTGTAATTACAGCTTTTGAAGTAACTAATCCCATTTTTATTCCTATTTCTAAATACATTTTTGAATATTTTTCTGAAAAATCTACTTCTGTTTTACTTACTCCATTCCAAAATTCTACTATAACTTGGTGCTTTCCTGCTGGTACTTCTATTTGTGTTGATTCTCCATTTTTTAGCTTTGCTACTTTTTGGTTGTCTATAAATACTGACATTGGTATTGCACAGCCTGTAAATTTTTTTCTTCTTTGTATTGTTACTTGTATGTTTTTAGTTGATTGCAGCTTACTTTGTGTTGATTTTCCACAGTATTCGCAGAATTGACTTGAATCTGGTATTTCTTTTCCACAATTTGTACAAAACATGTGTTGTTCCTCCTTTATTTTTTTTGACTTTTTGTCGGATTTTGTTTTTTGCTTGATTTTAATGTAACATATATTTTATTTTTGTGCAATTGTTTTATATAATTTTTTTTTGTATATTTTTTTCAATTTTATATGCTAATTCAAATGCTAAAAATGGCACTCGTGTTTTCTTTTCAAAATTAACTAATGGACTAAGACTTCTTTTATCCCACTCTACAGCATCTAGATTATCTCCTGCATAATAAAATGTAAAGTAATCTAATTTTTTATACTCACAAACTGCGGCGATACATGCCCCTTCCATTTCAACACAAATAGCACCTTTTTCCTGAAACAATTCCATCTTTGACCTTGTTTCTCTATAAAATCCATCTGTTGTCCATGTTGCTCCTTCTACATAATCATATTCGTTTTCAGTTAGAACTACTTTAAATAATTGTGTATATTTTTTATTTAATTCAATTGATTCAGAATCTGGTAAATAATGATAACTTATTCCTTCATCTCTAAATGCTTTGTTTGGAATTATTATTGCACAATCTTCTATATCCTTTTTTAGTACTCCACAATTTCCGAATATAATAAATGTATCTATACCATTAACAGATAGCTCTTCAATATCTGCTGTTATCCAGGGTCCACTTACTCCTGCTAAAAATAATGTTATTTTTATGTCTTTGTATTTTACTATATAGACTGGACGTTCACAATTTGCACATGTGATTTTTCCTACTTTGTGACATTCGAATTTTTCTACTATGTCGTTTAGTAGATGTATTGAAAATATTCCTATTGCTATGTGTGGTAATTTGAAGTTTACATCTTTTGTTCCGTCCATTTTTTTTATACCGTATGGCTTTATTATTCCCTCTTCGGGAGAGTAGATTATCATGTTGTGACCCTCCTTTTTTAATTTTTTCAACATTAATTTATATATTCTTTTAATTTTTCAATCAACACTTTATCTGCAGGTAACCAGTCTACACTATATAATTCATCTTTTGAAAGCCATTTAGAAGCTTCATGTTCTTTTAATATTAAATCTCCTTCTATAATATTACATATAAAACAATCCATCGAAAGATGGAAAGTTGGATAATCATACTCAACTGTTTCTACCTTTTCATCAACTCTTATTTTAGTATCCAGCTCCTCACTAATTTCCCTTACTAATGCTTCTTCTGGTGTTTCTCCTTCTTCTATTTTTCCACCTGGAAATTCCCATCCATCTTTAAATTCTCCATATCCTCTTTGTGTAGCAAAAATTTTATTATTATCTAATATAATTGCTGCAACAACTTTTACATTCTTCATAATATTTTCCTCCACTAACCATTTATTATATATTCATATATATCCTCTCTTACTGGTGTTTCAAGTATCCATTCTATTTCAACTGCAGTTTTATTAGTATTTGGCATGATAAATTCTTTAACATTACCTGTAGCGTTCATTCTACCTAAATAATAAAATTCCTTTGAAATTTTATCATCTTTATTTTTTCTTACAAATAGCTCTACCTTTATTCCTCTTTCTTTTGCATTAATAAAGTTTTGAACATCTTCTGATAAAATTGTTCTTCCGCTTTTTGATATTGCAATTAATTTATTACTATTTTCGAAATGATCTTCATATTTAATAGTATCATTTATTTCTTCGTTTTTATCATAATTAATAAATACAGGAAATGTTTTAGTATCTCTGTCATACTTATATCCACCTATATTTAAAGGTACTTCATTATTTTTCCAATTTAGCAATCTACATACATCTTCATATGTATATTTTTGATATATTGTAAATTGCGTATCTTTATATTTTTCACTATAATTTTGCTTATATCTACTAATTCCAAATTGTATCAATTCATTAAACATATTTTTAAAATCTTTATTTTTTAGCATTTCATCAAATTTTTTTGAAATTCTATAATCATTATCATTTTCTTCAATAAAAATACATTCTTTATAAGTTTTTTTACCAGATCCGGAAGCAAAGTTATTTGTTAATACATTTACAATACTTCTTTTTGTTTTCTCATCAAGATAAAATCCATACTTAACATTTATTTTTTTCTGTAATTTTTCAAGTAAATTATCACTTTCATTATTCAAAATATTTAATAATTCCAATTCATGTATTCGTTTACCATTTGCAATTTTTTTTGATATAAATTCAACCATTTTTTCTTCATTCATATTTAAACGAATTTTAAATTTTTTTTCATATTTAACTAAAAATTTATAATATGAACCCAAACTTTTATTATCAAATATTCTAAAAACATCCATTTCTCCATATTTATCAAAATCTAATAATGATGGAATACGTCCTAATTTTCTTTTCAAATTGTTATAATTTTCTTTAATTAATTTTATATCTGTAAAATCAGCATGGTCTATTGCTTCGAAAATTCTTTTCTTAGATATCTCATCAAAATGAATCGTTGAAGAGCCCGGAATAATTCTTTCTCCTTCTAATACATATCTACGTATATTATCTTTGTTGTAACTTCTATCTCCCGATAAAGCAATTGGAATCATAAAATTATTTTTATAGTTTCCTATAAAATCCAATATAACTACATATTCTTTATCTATTGCTTTTCTTAATCCTCTTCCTAATTGCTGTACAAATACTATTGGAGATTCTGTTGGTCTTAGCATAATAACTTGATTTATTTCAGGAATATCCACTCCCTCGTTAAAAATATCCACTGTAAAAATATAATCTATTTTTTCTTCAATGTTTTTTGAAGTTAATCTATTAATTGCTTCTTCTCTTTTTTCTTGTGAATCTTCTCCAGTAAGAACTACTGTAAAATATCCTCTATCATTAAATTTATCGCTTAATGCTAGAGCTTCTCTTTTTGAACTGCAAAAAACCAATCCATTAGTTGTAGTTCCTGAATGACCATAAAACTCAATTTGTTTTATTATATAATTAACCCTTTCATCACATGTTAATTTTGAGAAATCGCTTAATTCTGTATTTTCATCTATCGTTTCACCATCAAATTCAATATCTGTTATTCCAAAATAGTGAAATGGACATAAAAAATTTTCTTCTAGTGCTTGCTTTAATCTTATTTCGCAAGCAATGTTATAATTAAATTCTTTATATACATCATATCCATCAGTTCTTTCTGGCGAAGCAGTCATTCCTAACAATAATTTTGGTTTAAAATATTGAATTATTTTTTGATAACTACTTGCTCCAATTCTATGAGCTTCATCTATAACAATAATGTCAAATTCATCTTCTTTAAACTTTTTAAAAATATCTTCTTTACTCATCATTTGCATTGTTGAAAATAAAAAGTCTGCCTCAAATTCTTTTGAGTTCCCAGATAATAATCCAAATGTTTTTGTCTCTCCAAATATTTTTTTATAGCTTTCTATTGCTTGCTTAGCAATTTGTTCCCTATGAACTAAAAACAATGCTCTTCCCGGCTTGTTTTCCCTAAGTGCAAATGCGGAAGCATAAGTTTTTCCCGTTCCAGTTGCTGAAATTAATAAAGCTCTTTTTTCTCCCTTTTCTAAAATTTTGTTTAAATTATTTATAAATGAAATTTGCATTGCGTTAGGTTGTAATTTGTATTCTTCCAAAGAAGAAATCTTTTTTGCACTTGCAATCTTTCTTTGTTCTTTTATCAACTTATAATTTAATTCGTACGTTTCAATAAATTGTTCGTAATTCAAACTATATTTTGAATTCCATAATCTTTCAAATTCATTTAAAATTTCTTTAGCATATTCGCCTTGCTCTGTAGAAACTATCTTTGTATTCCATTCTCTATTAACAGATAGAGCCTTCTGAGTCATATTAGAACTACCAATAATAATTTTATATATATCATTATTTTTAAACATATATCCTTTAGTGTGAAAACCTTCTCCTGCCTCTTCAGACATAAACATTTTTAATTCAATATTCTTAAAACTTGCTAATTTTCTTAAAGCTTTCGGATCACTAAATTCTAGGTAATCTGTCATTAAAATTCTTCCTTCTATTCCTCTCATTTCTAAAATTTTTAGTGTTTGTAATAAAGGCTCTATCCCGCCATCTGTTATGAACGCAACACTTATATCAAATTTATCACATTTTAATAATTCATCTTCTAAACTTGATATTACTTTTCTTCCTTCTTTATAATCGTTTGATATAAATTGTGGCTTAAATGCAACATTTGATTGGTTATTATAATCTATAAAAGCTGTTTTTATACCTTCATATATTAGTTCCTTTTTGTTCATAATAATTGCCCCCATTAATTATTACTTTTATAATTTATTATATCTTATATCATAAAATCCGATTTTTAACAATAAAATAACAAACATTTTATCCCAACCATTGATACTACATGTTTTGAAAATACCATTTGATTCATTTTTTTATTTTTATTTACAAATTTATATATTTATAGTGATAATCTTTTTTCTAATTCTTTGATGCTGTGATTATGAACTTCGGGTTATGAGGGTTGCATAATGTATTTTATTGGATGTGTTGAATTGTATTGTATGCTAGTGATATTAGTACTTTGCCGTTTTTTTATTTAGTGTGCAATTTTGTTAAAATTGGAGTGATTTTGAAAATTTGATCCCCAATTTTTTCCCAATTTTTTATAAAGATTTTTGGAAGTATTTGGATCTTTATTTTATAATTTGGAGGTTATTTTACGGATAATAATTTAAGAGAAGTAAATGATGATTTAGTGAAAGAATGGTTTCAATTTAGAGAAGAAACTAAACTTTGCAATCTAACAGAAGAAGATAAAAAACATTTTATTCATTTTGAGAAAATTAGTAAAAGTATTTTAAATAGCATACCTGAAAAGAATAGACAATTCGTAAAAAAGCAACTAGATCAACTTGATAAAAATTTCTATGATTATATTTATTATTGGTGCGAAAAGTATTATAGGAATGGATTTTGTGATAGAGTAGAACTGGTTAAATAATCTTAAGTTAAAGGAAAAAGCCGAGTTAATTTTCGGCTTTTATAATAGGACTAATAATCTTTATTTCTTGAATATTGCTTTAAATCATTTATCATTTTTATAACAGATCAATCTTATTCTTTAATATAGCAACATCTTTTGTATTATTTCGTTTTTTCATATTATCAAAAATTTTTATTTGTGATTCTGCACTCCAAAAAATTTTTAAATATTTTTTTGCTCTCGTTATAGCTGTATAAAATATATTCTTTGTAATTTCATCTTCAACGTTAGATGTAATAATTATTTTTACTGAATTATATTCTAACCCTTGTGCTTTATGTATAGATACAGCATATGCCAAATTAAATGGAATAATAAATTCATTTCTTGCATCGTCATCATCATTTGTATCTTTAAAATTTCTAACGTATAGTCTAATTAAAGTTTGATTATCTTTACTTTCTAATATTTCATAATTGTTCTGAGAATTGTATAAAACCTCTTCAACAAGAATTGTAAACCATACGCAGTCATTGTCATCATCTTTCTCTATATTTTTTATTCTTCCTTTCAAATTATTATACAAATCTCTAAATCTCGGACAATCGTTAAAAACAATAGGATCTTCTTTCTTAAAAGTATCTACTCCGATGTTATACTCTATATTATCATTTTTTTCTTGTAAAACTTTATTAATATTATTAATTCCATATAATCCATCATAATTTAAGCATAATATTATTTCATCAGAATCTCTTTTATTGAATATTTCTTTAAAATCTATTACTGAAGAATATTGTTGACTGTTTATTTTGTTTAATGCATTATCATCATTATCTCTAACCATTTTCCATAGTTCTAATAAATCTTTATCTTCAGTTCTATTAGTGTGCATCAATTCATACACAAATACATTTTTAAAAAGATAATAACTTAACGAAAACCAATTTCCGTATTTTATTGATTCTATTTGAAACACATCACCAGCTAAAATAACCAACTTGTAATCCTGTTTTTTTAAAACCTTTAACATATCATTATTGCTAATCATACTACATTCATCAATAATTAATATATCATAATTATTTTCATCATATTTAGTATAATTTGCAACGGTTTTAAACGTAGAATTAAATAAATCAATACCACTAATCCTAGCCCTTAAGTTTTCTACAGCAGTATTAGTATTAGATAAAAATATTTTACTATATCCAGTAAATATCATAGATAATACTTCTAGCACTTTCGTTTTTCCTGTTCCTGCTGGTCCATGTATAATCCCAATAGATTGATTTCTAAACATCGTGTTTAATATTTCTTTTTTATCCTCTGATAAATCTATATTTAAATACTCATCTTTTTTATTTTCTATAACTTCGATAAACTCATTTTCTATATTTGATTTATACGAATCTAATATTCTTATTATTTCAATTGAGGTATCCTCATATGATTTTATATAAACATTATCATATTCTTTTACCAATTTTCCTCTTTGTGTTCTATCAATTCCATATTTAACTAATGAATTATTATAGTCTTCCATTAATTCTTCTACATTGCCAAACTTTTCCACTTCATCATATGGAGTATATAAAATGTTTTTTGATTCACAATTGTTTTTTACATATTTTCCTAATAATTCAAAATTTCTTCCTTCTATTTCAATTGAATTTAATAAATGAAACCAACTGATATTATAATTAGTCAATGACATTGCATATGGCATCGAATCAAAAGGAATGCTTTGATTTACTAAATATAAATTTGAAATATTATTGTTAGGATAATCACACAATTGACTTCTCACAACCTTATTATCTAATTTTACTAGTAAATATCTTAATATATTACATCCTTTATTATGGCTTAATAAATGTACTCTAATCTTAGTTAATAAATTAGTAATATTGTTGTTTTCAGCATTTCCTTTAATCATTTCAATATATTTTATAAACATATTATTATCCATTAGCACTATTTCTAATAAATTAATTTCCTCATTTGTAAGAATTCTCATTAAATTACCATATTCAACATAATTGTCATCAATTCTATTATTTGCTCCAAATATTAAACCTATATTTTTTAACTCACATGGTCGTATTGATATTAAATAGTTATCTATCACTTTTATTTTAGTAGTTATAGAAAATAATTCAATATTTTTTTCTTGATAAGAAAGCTTAATTGAATAATTATCTGGTATATAATATTTTGTGTACATCAATACTCTTTCGAACTTATTTGTATAATCTGTAGCTTTAGTCAATGTAACTTCATAATAAAGCTTACCATTAGCATATATTGGTTTATTCTTAACAACATAGAATCTACCTCTTCTTAAAGCTTTACTTTTTACATCACCAACTGTCTCAATGACATTAACTATTTTTTTATAATGCTCTTTAGTTAAATTATCTTCATATATTGGAAAATCCTCTAATTTTTTCAAAACTATTATACCAAAATCCTCCAATGTTTTTTTTATCATACAAATATATCTAAAATAGTATAGCATTAATCTTTCTGCATCATCTTCGCTTGGAGTATAATGTGATGCCGTGGATTGTAAAAATTTATGAAAAACACTTATATATTTATATTTTTTCACACTAGATACATATTTCATTGAACTATCAACATTATCATAATGTGTGTCCAAACTTAATGAATTTTCAATATTATTAACTAAAATAGCAATATCTTCAGTTAGATTACGTAATTGGGCTAAAATATTTTCTGATAATAACCCTCTATCTTTTAATATTTTGTGTGCGTCTATATTTTTATCTATAACATTACATATGTAAATTATTTCTTGTTCTGGTTTTATTCTACTCATGTAAATCCCCTTTTTAGTATATATATTTTTTTTTATCATATAATTTCTCGAAACTTGTCTCCTATTATCAAAAAAGCAAAATAATTCTGTAATATCAAATTACAATTATTATTTTGCTATTCTTTAGTTTTATTTTTTTATATTCTTTGAATAATTGTTTATGAATTTTCTTAGAGCTTTTTCAAATTTAATCATAGTTTCTGTTAAGAATTCCATCATTTCTTCCCAATCTTCTTTGTTGTATATACTAACGCCATGAAGTTTTGAAGCTATTCTTGACATTTTCTTGTCATCCAGTCTTTCCCAATCCATTTTCTTTCCAAAACTATTTTCAATCTCTTCTTTATTTTTATAAAAATAATCAAAAATCTTCTTATTCTCTTCCTGAGTTCCACCACTTATTCCTAATTCAACTCCAGCATAATCTTTAGTAATTAAGAAACTAAAATGAACTCCACTAATTCCAGAACCTGTACTAAACCAATGGTCATATTGATTTAATTCAATATTTCTTCCTGCAAATAAATTAGATTTTTCATTAAACTTTGGTAAAAACAAATGCCAAAATTCGTTTCTAGTAACTTGACAATTTGCTAATTTTTCTTTGTTTTCAACCTCTTCCTTAGCTTTTTCATCATATCCAATCATTATATCTGCTATATCTTTTACAGGTATTATTTGATCTGTATCTACAACTAGTTGTTCTCCTATTTGATATGGAATAATCTTAATACATTGAATTTTAATTCCAAATTTTCTCGCCCAAATTACTGTATTTGTAACTTCTTTTCTGAACTCCCTTGCGACTAAAATAATTCTTTGGCTTAAATCCTGATTTAATTGGACTTCAGAAAAATCTGCTTTTTCTAAAAATTCTGTTATTGATTCTTCTGCATTTACTTTTAATCCTCTTTTGTTTATATATTGTTGATATATTTCTTTTATATCATCATTTTTAAGAGATGAACAATACCCTGCATATTTCATTGCTTGCCAAACAACATTCTTTCCACTGTCATCTAATTTATTTTCAATAATGACTAAATTTCCATTTTTATCTATCGCCAATAAATCTAATCTTTCGTTAGTATCACTAAATCCATCAAATTCTTTTTGAATAATTAGTAATTCTTCACCCAAAATCATAGGATTATTTGAAATCCATTCTTGTAAATCATCTCTTTCTTTTAGTCCACAGCTTTTAAATGATATGTCTTTTATTTCTTGTGTTGTTTTATCTTCCTTATTAACTAAAAACATGTTCTACCTCCAATAAACTATATACTATAATTTGTTATTAATACTTCTTCTGTTATGTTTAATTTGCTTTTTGAATGATAATTTGAATTATTATAATTATAATCTAGATAATTAATATTGTATTTGTTTTCTATAGCCCAGTCTATTAAAATATTATTTTTTTCTCCTCTATGTTGAGTTACATTAGATAATGCAAACTTTATATTTTTTTCATTTAACTTATTTATATAGTTCAATAAATCCTTCTCATCTTTTTCAGTCCAATTATTATTTTCATTATAACTTGCATCTCCTAAAAAATATGGAGGATCAAAATAGCAAAAATCTTCTGATGTCAAATTATCTATTTTAAACTTTTTAAAATCTTCACTTATAAATTCTACATTTTTACTTTTTAGTTTTTCACAAAACGCTAACAGATTTTTTCGTATAGATCCATTAAAGTCTCTCTTGCCCACTGGCATATTGAATTCACCCGAACTATTAAATCTTATTTGATGATTAAATCCATATATTATTAGCACTAAAAATTTAAATGTTTTTTCATCTGTATTATTTTTCATTTTATTATAATCTGCTCTTAGTTTTAAATATCTTTCCTTGTTATAACTTCCTAATCCTGAAGAACTGTCACATTTATAATAATCATATCCATTAATATATGTATTACTTAATTTGTATTTTTCTATGATATCTTCTAATTGGTTAATAATCTCTGTATATGAATACTTTTTAAATAGGTTAAGTACATCTATTAAGTATTTTTCCTTATCAACAGCAATTACTTTTTTCGCATTAATATTAACTCCTACATTCCCTCCTCCACAAAAATAATCCACAAATGTATTTACTTCTGAGGGAAACTTTTTTGTTAATTGATTTAATAGTTTATACTTTCCACCGACATAATTTAAAGGCGATTTTGCAAATTCGTTAATTATATTTGTATCATAAGAAAGTTGTTCATTTTCTTGTTCACAAACTTCGCACAAAAACAATCTTTCTTTATGATCGTCTATATGAGTCTTACCCGTTGTAAAATAATTAAAATCTTGTTCAAAAACTTTGACCTTTCCCTTTTGATTTAATATCTCTAATATTTCCGTATCAGATATCTTAGCTTGGGATCTTGCATTTCCTTTCTGTCCCATATTATTGTAAGAAACAATTATATATTTACAATTACAATTTTTTATTAAATCTTTAAATGCATTTGAAGCTTTATTAGTACAGTAATTGCTCTTTATTTTACTTCTATCCATTTTTTTTGCAACACCATATACCTTTGGTTTTTTCCATTCAGCAACATTTTCTAGCAAATGATATGCGTCCCCATATTGTCTTGAATTATATGGTGGATCTATATATACTATATCAGCTTTTATTTTTTTTGCTAATTCATTAGAATCCATGTTATATATCTCATTTTTTACAGATTGATTTTTATTAATATCCAAATCATACATTTCAAAACAATCATCTAATTTTTGTTTTTTTCTATACGCATCATAGTGACCAACAGTATTTGCAATTCTATCCATAGAGTATAATAAACTAGCTATTAAAATATACTTTTCTCTTTCATTTATTTCTTTGTTATCATATTTTTTGTTAATATCTTCTCTAATATAGCCTATTTTTTTACAATCGTTTTCACTAAAATAAGTATTTTTATAATTTTTCGAAAAATAATTTTCTTCTAACTCTAAAATATCATTATATTTATCTATTATTTTCTTTATCTTATTTTCACTAAATTTTTCGTTTCCTAAAAAGGCTCTATAGATACAATAATTAGATTTTAAAATATCATTTATAAATATTTTTTTTCCTTTTTTCGAAAAATAATTCGATACAACTCCAGTTCCTCCAAACACATCAAAAACTGAGTTATACTCTCCACAATTATTTTTTATTGTTTCATCTATAAAATCTAATAGCTTATATTTACTTCCTAAATATCTTCTATTATTTATACTTAATTTTCTCATTTGCATTTCCTTTCTATGCATCTAATGCATCTATGGATGATTATATAAAAAAAGAAAGAATTCGTCAATCCTTTCTTTCAAATTTTTAAATATTTTTTATTTCTTCTTTTATCAATGTATCATACCATCTTAAATCATTGATTATTGTATCATTGTATGCATTTTCAAACATATTATATAATTGCACATAGTTTAAATTCTTTTCTAATATTACTACAACATCATTTATAGATAATGGTATTATTTTTAATCCCTGTTTATCTTTATCATTTTTACCCTTATACCAGTAATTTTTTCTACTCCTAAAATCGCTTAAAACTTCTGAGTTTAAAATATTTGCAACAAATATTGCATAAGATGTTTCATTATCAAATTCTTGTTTATTTCTTATTAAATGTCTTGATACTGGCTCCATTTCTGCTTTTCTTTGTGATGTAGAATCTGTTAATGTTGCTTCAAGCAATAACTCATGTTCCTTGTAGTTTTCATTTTCATTATAATGATAAACTATATCTGCGGTTCCTCCTCCTGCATGATTTTTAGGAAGTAAGTTAGCATCTAAACTTAATTTCATAAAGTCTAAAATATTACCTTGTCTATTAGAAATTCGATACCATGCTATTGCTAGTACATACTCTAATATTGTTGGAATTGTTGCTTCACAATCAAGATATTCTTCAACCTCTTTTCGATTATCTTTTTCAATATTTCTAAACAGCATAATAAGATTCTCTTTCTTAAATTTGCTATCCATTAATAATTCAAATCTCTTAAATCTTTCATCTTTTATAAATTCTTTAACATTTCCTATTGAAATTTTACTATCTGGATAATCAACTTTTATTTGTGTAATTATTTCATTTATATCGATATTTAAACAACTATATATTTCTGAAAATTCAATATCATTTTCTATAAGTTCATCATATTCTTTTGATTTCAGAAACTTAGTATTTAATAATTCTTCAGATATATTTAAGAAATAGTATCTAGGCAATATATCTAGTTCTATTTTATTATCATTAAATAATACTATATCTGTTAAAGCAATATATCTTCTATTTAAATCTGCATAATCTTCTAAATTGGCTTTCCATCTTGCAGTATGCATAATTCTAAAAAACTCTGTATTAAATTCTATAATATCTTTTGATTTGAATAATTTAGTATTCTGTAAATATTCTTTCCACTCTTCTGTATGTTCGTTTCCAACTTTATATCCTAAATATTCTTTCCAATATTTTTTACAAGCTTTAGATCTTATAAATTCCATAAGCGCTTCAGTTTTTTCTTCATTCCATTCTCCATGTATAATATCCCATAATTTCAAATAAAATTCATATATTGGTTTTGAATATTCTTTGCTTTTTCTATTCATATCTACTTTAGCAAATTTTTCTAATGTATCCATAGAATTATTATTCATATATTCTAAAGCTTCAATGTAATTGTCCATAGAACTCATTTTTAAATATATTACATCTTCAACTGTTATTTCTTTATTTCTTAGTTTTTCTATGGTTTCCACCATACCTTTTGCATCTGCATTTTTTATACATAATGGTAATAAATATGTAAATTCATCTCTTGTTAAATACTTTAGATTTGTTAGCAAATAGATTAAAACTATAAAAGGTTTTACTTCCATATTTGTACCAACTTTTTGCATTTTAAGTAATTGTTTTAAATATATAAAACTATCTTTATGTATGTTAAAAATATTATCATCTTCAAAGTTTTCACTATTTATTATATCAATAATCCTTTTCCCAATATTCGTTATTCTTCTATCTTTATCTATAACTCCAATTTCTACTAATCCCGATGTTTTTTGTCTAGCGTCTTTAGATTTTCTTTGTGCTTCTCCAACAAGTAACCCTGCTTCATGCATTATATTATAATACTTTTCTTGTGTGATTTCATCCCATCCAATATTACTTCGATCACTCCATAATACATTTAACAACTGTAGCTGTCTCTCTATTTTGTAATTTAAATTTTGGACCCTAAAACTTGTTGTTCCTAAACTCCAACAATATGATTGAAAAGCCATACTACCCCTCTTTTCTTTTTTATAATAAAAGTATTTATTATATTTTATATCATAAAATGTCGTTTTTTACAATATAAACAGCTTGTCAAAATTATTTAAATTTGTTTTATTATCTCATTTATTAGTAATTCAATCACAAATACATCTTCTCCTTCTTTTATTAAATATTTTTTTACATTATCCATGGCATTTTTTATTATTTTATTATTAATTCTATCTTTTTCATTCTTTCTTTGATTGATTATATACTCTAATCCATATTTAATAATTTGAGTTTCTACATATGTAAATCCATTAAAGTTTAATCTACTTAAAACCTTATTTAATTCATATTGCGAACAGTTGATATTATTTTGAAGTAAAAAAGCATCGGCCTTTACTAAATCTTTTACTGTAATTCTTTCTATTGCTCTATTATATCTTTCTTCTTTTTTCTTTTCACATATTTTGTGAATTTGTTCGTGCTCTTTATTTTCCCAATTTTTGATACACACAATATTTGCTTTTCCAACAACTACCCATTTTCCTTCTATTAAATCTGCTTTAATTAGTTCTTTGTAAACTGATGTTATAGTGTTTTTTGTAATATCTAATTTTTTCATTAAATAAATTCTTGAATCTTCTATGTACTTATTTCCATTGTTATCGATTTTTATATTGATATTTTCATCAATCATGTCTTTTAAAATACAGTATACAATTTTAGAATTTAGTTTTAAACTTTTATATTTTTCATCTTCAAATAAATACTTATCTAGTTTATAAAAATCTTTCAAAATTTCGCCTCCCAACTTATGTGACATTAGTCACTAGATCATCCAAAATGCATTTGTGTACACAAATGGGAATCTTGCTTAAGATTTTTATTTGTAATATTTTATCAAAAGTAAGATTCTCATAATTATTATTTAAGTATAATTTACATAGCTATCTATAATTCTAGCAATATCATTAGGTGTATCAGTTGTATAATGATATTCTTCTTCAATTATTAATTTATATTTTCTTTTAATGCTACTTTTATTGTCCATCCTTTTAATAAAGCATTTTTCATTATTTTTATTTTTTTTCATAAACTATTACCTCACTTTTTTAAATTTTCATAAAATTGTTCAAAAAACTCTGGTGGATAATGTCTTTGTTTATAATTTGCATACCCACTTTTGTATTTATTTTTTTCTATTATGTTCTTTTTTTTATATTCTCTTCTGTTCCGTTACCGTAACGTTACATTAACGTTATTTTCGTTTTTTTGATTTTCTCTAAATCTTCTTTGTCTTTCTCTATTTTGTTCTAAAGCTTTCTCATATTTATCAGCACTTTGATACTTCTCCCAATTTTTAATTATGTATGTATTATTTTCAAATAAAATCATTTCACAATGGATTAATTTATCCAATATATTTTTAATCTTTTTGTTCGTTTTTTGTGTAATCTTTGCAAGATCTTCCACAGTTAATGGTTTGTTTGTTGAAACCATTAGCTTCCCACCTTGCATACTTGTCCCAGCAATTATTAATAATTGAATCCATATTCTAAATATTGTATCTCCATCACGTTCTTTTAATAATAGTTGAATTTTTGGATTTCCAAATATACTTGTAAAAATCTTAATCCATTGCATACAGTCTTTCTCCTTTCTTACTTATTTAATGATTTTTCTTCTTTTGCACTTAAGTATTCATCTAAAGCTTTAACTCTAAATAACACTCTACCACCAACTCTAGCACATGGTATTTGTTTTCTTCTGACTAATTGATTTACTAACCAGTATGATACTCCCAAATACTCTGCTGTTTCCTTCATTGTTAGTGTTGTCCTTTCTACTTTTGGTAGTTCGTTCATAAAATCACCTCCTATTTTTATGCACATTTTTACACATTTCAGCACAAATCAGCATTTTTGTTGATTCTTTTTGTTTTCCATTGTATAATGTAACTAGCTAATTACTAATTGTTATTTTAATTGTCAATTTAAGAATTAAAAACCGTACAAATGAAAAAAATTTATTTTTGAATTGTAGGGGGTATTTTATGATTGCAAATCTTGAAATAATTTTTGATTAAAAAACTCTAAAGAATATATTTCTAGCTATGCATTAGAAGAAGTTGATAGAAAAAATAAGAATTAAAACAACTTGCCCAAAAGAACAAGAACTAGGAAATTTTTTACTAGATTTTATGAACACAGATTTTGATGATCATATAGATTTTACTATTTTTGTCAAAGATTACTTATTCATTCATTTATTGAGCTTATATGATAATAAAATTTTAAGTGATATAAATAATTATTCTATTGTATTAAATAAAGAATATTTACAAGACTTTATTGACTGGATATATGATGAATTATCATTAGATTTTTCAATGCTTAAAATTAGATTAGATCAAGTCTTTACTAACAGTTATTATAAGAATATCTTAAATGTTACTGATATTTTAGATAAAGATTATGATATGATAGAAGAACTTGCTAAAAAAGAAAAAAACTATTCTGCAATAAATACTCTATTAGCAGAAAACAATAAATTATCTATAAATTATAATTTAAATGCATTTTTTATGAATAACATACCTAGTAATCTATCAACCAATTACACATTTTCTTCTAATTCTATCGAAAGCTTTTTATATTGTATTGTAAAAGAATTAATAAGTAATATTAATAATATAAAATTTGAATGTTGCAAAAATTGTAACTATTGGTTTATTCATACTAAAATTAAAGAACAGCAATATTGTGATGACTTATATACTGATACTAAAACATGTTTTGAAATTGCAAAAGAAGAACGTGATAAGAAAAATGGAAATGATGATATTTATTTGCAAAAATGCAGGAAGAGATATAAAAATTTACACAAACAAGTTTTCATAGGTGCATCCGAAAAAGTGGAAGGACTTTTTGAACGTTTTAGAGAAGAATATCCTATTTATCAAGAAAGATATAAAGATAGATTAATTACTGGAGAAGAATTAATGGATCGGCTTGAACGTATGAAAATAAGGAAGTAGTGCTACTTTCTTATTGAGAGTATCGAAAAGTTTGTGTAAACTTTAAACTTCTTATGATATAAAACATAAATATAAAAAAATTTATTTATGTTTTTAACTAAAATTAATATAAATGACAAATTTAAATTTGTCAAGGTATGATTTTTAAGCCTGCTGAAATTTCGATTTTAGCAGGCTTAAAATTAGCCTTTTTCAATTATTCAATAATAACCCTATCTGGAAAATAAATATTTAATTCTGCCAATGTTACACCCCAATTTGCGTATCTACTAGTCCATTTTTCAATAATCATTTGAGTTGATAAATACATACTTTTTTCTAATGCTTGAACCGTCGGAAATACTCGTCTTCCTTTATTTAATCTTTTGTAACAATTATTTAAACTTTCTATTGCATTTGTTGTATACATAATTTTTCTTGTTTGTGGTCCATATTTGAAGAATGGCTGTACATTATCCCAATTATTTTCCCAATTTTCTAATGGAACTTTTCTTTTTGACCATTTTTCTTTTAACTCCTGTAAATTGCTATATGCTTCGTCTTCACTTGATGCTGTATATATTAACTTCAAATCTTGTGCTAATTCTTTTCTATCTTTGTACGAAACATATTTCAATGTATTTCTAATTAAATGTACTATACAACGTTGAAATTCAGTCTTTGGATATACTGCTGCTATTGCTTCTTTTAATCCTTTTAAGCAATCTGCACACATTATTAGAATATCCTTTAATCCTCGATTTTTAAATTCATTAAGTACACTCATCCAATATTTTGCACTTTCTGAATCTCCTATGTAAAATCCAAGTATTTCTTTTTCTCCTTCCATTGTTACTCCTAATGCTATATATACGGCTTTTTTCACTACAACTCCATTTTCTTTAACACTAAAATATGTTGCATTTACAAATACTATTGCATATTGCTCATTTAATTGTCTTTGCTTTCATTCTTGTATTTCTGGTATTATTTTATCTGTTATGGCTGTTACCATGTCTGGACTTATTTTTACGCCATATATTTCTTCTATTTGGTCATGGATATCCTTATTTGACATTCCTCTTGCATACATTCTTATTATTTTACTTTCAATGTTTGAAATATCTTTTTGTCCTTTTTCGACAACTATTGGATCAAAACTTTCTTGTCTATCCCTTGGAACATTCAACTGTATATCTCCTTGAGATGAATGTATGGTTTTATTGGAATATCCATTTCTATAATTCTCGTTGTCATCTGTATATTCATTTTTTTCGTAACCTAGATGCTCTGTTAATTCAGCATTTAACATTTCTTGAAGTGTATCTTTGAATAAATTTTTCAATGCATCTTCAACATCACCAGTTGTCTTTAATTCATTACTACTTATGAATTCCTTAATTAATTTTCTTCTTTCTTCACTTATTTTTTTCTTTTTGCCATATAAAAAACCTCCTTATGGCATTTATATAATATCATAAGAAGGTGTATTTTTAAACTTTACACAAATTTTTCTATATACTCATTTTTTATTAAATATATAATTCAATTGATCCCCAAAATATTCCGATTATTAGTGCCCTAAATGCAAAATTCATCTGTCCTTCACTATCTAAATATTGTCTTGCATGAATTAATTCATTTCTTATATTTAATGAATTATTATTATACAAATAATTGTATAAATATAAGTAAATCCCCATATTTTCAAAATTATTGCTCTCTTTAAATTTTTTTCTTATAATGCTCAACAAAATTGTACTTGAATCCTTCATTACATGAATTTGCTGTTCTTTTTCTTTAAATGGAATAATGTTATTCTTTATTCCCAATTCTCTAATTAACAATTCTACTAATGGTATTAGTTGTGTTATATGTGCCACACTAACTCTATCAGGATATGGTAACAAACCATATTTCAAAAATCCATCTCCTATATCTTTATACATCTTTTTGTAATTATTTTCATTTATAGTAGTTATAAATGTAGAAAGCGTCAATGAATAGCTTTCATATATTGATCGCAAATAAGCAACTGGCTTAATATTAGAATTTAATAATTGTTCAGCATATTTTATTTGTATATCATCTAGATACTTACAAACAATATTATCAAATGAATCTTTTTGGCTTAAGTCTATCTTTTTAATATATGGCACAAACTTATCAATATATATTGTATTCTCCTTAAACAACGTACTAATTGCAAATTCAGATGATGTTGACATCTGAGCTAAAATGTTTTGTTCCTTCCATGAAAAACTATTTCTAAAGCAAGCCAAAGGATATTGAGTAAAATACTGATTATATTCTTCTATTTGCTCTTTTTTAACAGTAGTAGAATATTCAAATTTTTGCATTTGAGATTGCATTTTTTCAAAATACTTTTCATTCCATAATTTTAATACTTTAAATATATATTCATTAATTATTTCATTGTTTACTTTAGATTTAGCAGCTATAAGAAAGTTAATAATATAATAAAAAGAATTAGATATCAGAATATCTTTATCATTCTTACTTATTAAATTGAAGAAAATTTTCATAACCATAGTTACTATTTCTAAATTAATATTCTTTTTTATGTATTCGTCTTTCAATAATTCAGTAAATGTATATAAGTTTTCAATTTGCTCAATTGCTTTTATTTGCTTTATATAGTATTTATCTATTTTCTTTTGTAACTCTTTATCAATTTTAAAACCTTTTTCTTTTAAAAATAGTATTATTTGTATATTTCTTTTTTTCTTTAATTCAATATATATTTGGTTGATATTTTTAGTAATATAATTATTTTTTCCCTTCATCTGTTTAATTAAAATATAAAACCATATATTATCAAAATCATATCTTCTATTTTGGTTTTTAATTCTATTCAAAACTTGATCAAATACTATTTTTTGCGTAGTTGTTCCGATATTTTTATTGTGTAATCTATAGTCAATAACTTCTAAAATCATTAATGCATCATCACTTTTTTCGAAAAAGTTTTTCATGTTATTTATAACTTGTTCATCCCATAAATCGTAATTCGGAATTTTCCATGTTCTAGAAGAAAATTGAGGTATTATCTCTGAAATAGAAAAACTTAACTTTGACATCTTTAAAATATAATCTTCTTGCCAAGTACAAAATTGATTTCTTTTATATCCCAAATTGTTAAATAATTGAGTATATTTTTTTAACCCTGTCAAGTTTCTTTTATTATATCCTACTATTGTTTCATTAAAATTCTTTGAATATATATCTGTAATTTTCTTTTTTTCAGTTATCGTTAGATTTTTTAAAAGCTTTTCTATATCGTTTCTATTTTTTTTAGACATATTTTTTATTTCATGCAATTCAAACCAATTATAAAAAATAAACATACCAAAATCATAAGCACCATTTATTCTTGTTTTTTGTACAAATCCAGCAATTAACCCTAATAAATATAACATTGAAAAATTTTTATAATCGTTATTTTTCATTACCTGAGTTATGGTTTTATTTTTTATTGCAAATCTTGCAATATCACTAAGTACAGTTACAAATTTATTTTCTATTTTTAGTTCTTTCTTATCAATTTCATATATCCTAATAAAATAATTTATGTGTTGATTAAATTTTGCCAACATTGAAAAAAACTCATCAAAATTATTACTGTCACATTCAGGATATTCAAATTCATTTTCCATCTCTCCAATTACCCACTGGAATCCTTCTTTACCTGCCATTGTCTGTTTTGAAAATTTTGTTTTAAATTTTTGATCAAAATATTTTCTCATCTAGCTCACCTCAATTTATGTTTTTTCTTATTATATCACGCTTTTTTAATTTTGCTAATATACCTCCAAGATTTCCGCCGTTTTTTCAAAAACAAAAAAATCAAGGAACTTTGAATTCCTTGATAAATCTGGTTGCGGGTGATATACTCGAACTTACGACCTTCGGGTTATGAGTAATTCTACTCACTCCACATACCTCTTCTCTCCCCACCAACTCGGAAAAACCTCCTTCAACTTCACCGTTCTCCTACTCTCGAAATCCGTCAAAATCTCCATCTCCCCATTAGCTTTATCCAACTGCATCAAAAATTCCCTACAAGCTCCACAAGGCATACCACCATTCTTTGGTGGATTTTCTCTGCATGCAATCAATCTCCTAATCCTCGTTTTTCCAGTACTCATATACATATTCAAAGCTGCAACTCTCTCCGCGCACAAATTCATAACCCCACTTGCGCTTTCAATACAAAATCCAGTAAAAATTTCTCCATCCTCACTCTCCACTGCAGAAACAACATGATGTGCCACAATAAACGGAGAAACCTGCTCTCTATGATATTCAACCTTAGCTTTATTATACATTTTCTCCCAAATATCCAATATCATCACTCCCAACTCATTTAATATTCTTCCAAATTAATCTACACTAACTCCAAATTGCTCCTCTAAATAATAACCCCCTTAGTATGATCAACCTCATGCTGAATAATCTCAGCCACAAATCCGCTATACTTTCCATGTTTCCTCTCAAAATTCACATCCAAATAATCCACTTCAATCTCGTTATATCTCACACATTTTCTCTCACCAATCAAAGACAAACATCCTTCCTCAGTTTCATATTTTCCGCTTCTCCCCGTAATAACCGGATTAATCATCACAAAATCGAACAAACCACCAGACACACAAATAATCGCCTTATTATATCCAATCATATTAGCAGCCAATCCAACACATCTATCTTTATTTGCCTTCAATGTATCTAACAAATCTCTAGCAATAAACTTATCATCCTCTGTTGCCATTTCAGCCTTCTGTGACAAAAACATTACATCTTTTACTATATCCTTTACCAAAAAAATCCCCCATCTCTTATTAAAAATATTCAATACTTCAAATTTTCTACAAAAAAATGCAGTACCATTAAACTTTCTAACTACCTCTAATAACAACTTCTCCATCACACTCAACAACAGCATTATCAGTAATAATTTCACCAACAGAATCCACAATAGTTCTACCTTTCTTTGGATTCTTAATTGAAATAACATGACCTTTTATATCTGCTTCAACCTCAGAATATTCAAAAGATAAATCTGTATCTTCCATTTGACAATTTATCAATTTTAAATTTTTGCAATAACATAATGGTTGAGTACCAATTATTTACTTCTGTATCTTTTAAATTATATAAAGCTCTTTCTTCATCAAAGGTTTTGTTTTCTATTTTATTTGCTTTTTTACCTCCTCATATGTATTAAAATTCTTTCATTTATTTTTATAATTCAGCCTCAATTTTATTATTGAAAATAATCAACTTAAGTATACCAATTCACACTCATTCTCCGCAAGTAAATTGAAAAAATTCTTCTATATATGATATGTCTTCAAATATATTTTTCAAATTTTTCTAATTGCTCCTATATCATTTTTTTCTAAAATTTCATTGCTTATCCGTAGGTATTACATTAACCCAAATAGCAGTTGTAAAAAAATAAAGTGTAAAAAAATACACTTTATTCTTACAATTTTATCTGTTATTTTTAGGCATCATTCCCAATATTTTCCCTGCAAAATCTCCAAAATTTTGTGATTGAATAATAACTCTTCCAGGACCAACCAACTTTGTTAAAAACAATCCTTCTCCACCTAAAAATATATTTCCTAATCCCTTTACAGTTTCAATCTCATATGAAACTGTGCTTTCGAAACCAACAACATTTCCAGTATCAACCTTTAACACTTCACCTGGTGCCAAAATTCTTTCTACTGGATCGCCATCTACTTCCAAAAACAACATTCCATTTCCTTTTGCTTTTTGTAAAACGAATCCTTCTCCACCAAATAAACCTGCAGAAAATTTCTTTGTAAATGCAATACTCATATCTACACCTGGCTCAGCACATAAAAATGCACTTTTTTGTACTGTAAACCCATTATTTTCTCCTACATTAACTGATACGATATCACCTGGTACAGTAGTTGCAAAAGCCACTTTTGCTCCATCAACATTTGCAGTATATGTATTCATAAAAATAGATTCTCCAGTAAACATTCTGCCAAGACTTTTCATTACTCCCCCTCTAGCATTTGTTTTCATATTAATTCCATCTGTTTGCCAAGTCATTCCACCTCTTTGTGAATAAATAGATTCTCCTCTGTTTAAAGTAAATTCCACAGCTGGCACAGTTTTTCCAATAATTTCATATCTCATAACTCCATCTCCTTTTTATAATTTATTATATGCATTTATCTCTTAAGCAGAATAATACACTTTTAATATTACATCAAAAAAAATTTAAGACAAGATTTCATAAAAAATCTTGTCTATTTTACTCCATTTCAAACTCCCACAAACTCAAATGTCCTTTTGCCTCAATAGGTTCATCGAAAACCTCAATATCCTCCATTTGCCAGCCATAGTTCTCCTTAAAAGTACTATCTGTATATATATCCTTATTTTCCTTCAAAAGCTCAGATTTAAACTCTGGAGACATTTTCACGCAATCAACCAACTTAGCTTTTCCCAATATTTTACCTTTCGGCATATCTTTGGAAATATATTTTTGTAATCTTTTCATCGCCTCTTTATCAATTCCTTGTCCAGCATGAATAAGGAGCTCTCCTCTATAATTTGTTTTCCAACTTCTAAATTCAAATCTTTTATAACCAAGCATTATCAAACTAGCCCATGGTTGCTTTATTGTTAATACCTTCATATTTCCACTCCTTTGCTTTAGAATAGTATTCCCTCAAATTTAACTATACAATCTTGCTAAACATCTCTTTTCTTATCATTTGTTATATCACCATTTCCACTCACAGGAACTTCATCTCCTAAATAAGTAGGCTTTGGCTTAAATATACATTTAACAAAATCCTTATCTCTTGCCAATATTTCTCTTATTTCTCTGTATGTTGCACCAACATATTGTCTTGGATCAGAACATACTCCATATGCATCTAATCCCAACTTTTTTGCATCATACAAAGCTCTATACATATGATAATTTTGTGTTACAATTACTACCTTTTTAGCCTTAAAAATCTCTTTTGCTCTATACATAGTTTCATAAGTAGAAAATCCAGCATGATCCATAAAAATATCTTCTGATGGTATCCCTTTTTCAATAGCATAATTCTTCATAAGATTTACCTCATCATAATCTTCTCTTCCATGATCACCACTCATTATAATTTTACTAGACACATTATTTTTGTATAGATTAATACCTTCTAATAATCTATCCTCTAACATTGGACTTGGTTTATCTCCCCATACTCCCGCACCTAATATAATTATGCAATCTACATCAGATAAATCTTTATACTCTTGATTTTTTATAATTCTATTTTTAGTAGACTGTTTAACATAAAAATTTATTCCAAAAATAAATATGATAACTATAACTATTCCAATTAAAAAACACTTTAATGCCATTTTCATAGTTGGTCTCCTCTTAATTATTAATTATTTTTCGCGATTACATGAAATATATGCCAATGTTTTAGTTCACCTAATCCTGTTTTCTTGTCAACTTCAACTTCTTTAAAATTTAAAATATCAAAATTCTTAAACATTTCACATACTTGATTTTTTGAAAAGAATGTCATTTGTGGTCTAGTTTTATTCCAAGTATCATTAACTCCGAAAAAATTTCCAACAAAGTATCCATCTTTTTCCAAGTTCATTTTAATTTCGTTCCATAAATCTTCAAATTTTTCTTTATTGCAAAATGATAAAGAGTAATTTGCTACAATTAATTTTGATTTTTTCAACTTTATTTTTTCAAAGCTTTGTTGTTCAAACTTAAAATGTTGTAGTTCATTTGTTGTCAATCTTTTTGTTATTCTTGATTCAACATTTTCTCTATCAATTGCCAGAACATTCCACCCATTTTTTATCAAATATACTGTATCATTTCCAGCTCCACATCCTAAATCAATTGCATTTGTTGGGTTGCATTTTATTTTTTCAATAAAATATTTAACAAATGTTCTAGGTACATCCGCTTCGGTTACATCATAATATTTTTCTATACTTTTCATATTGCTCTCCCTAAGAAATTTATTTAATATCACTCATTATAAAAAAAATTTTTCACCTACTCACTTTTCTTCAACCAATCCATCAAAACTTCAAATTCTTCATAATGATTTCTAAAAAATTTTCCTTCATCATTCATTTTCTTTATTTCATCAATTGAAAACCATCCAACTTTTTCAACTTCTTCCTCTTGTAATTTTAGTTTTTCAATATTATCAACATCCATTTTTATATAATAATCATCCCAAAAAACTCTTTCTTTTTCAGACCTTCCACCATAGTATTTTACTAATTTTTCTGGATTTAAATCCACTCCAATCTCTTCTTTTACTTCTGTTAATATTCCCTGAATACTATCTTCTCCAGATTTTGGATGTCCACCTGTAGTTGCCCATAATCCATTTTTTCTTGCACTTCTTTTTTGTAATAAAAACTCTCCTTTAGAGTTTTGTATGTAAATAAGTACCACTACTATATATGAGCCTTCAGGTACTGACTCGCCTTTGTATATTGTTTTTCCTATTAAATTTCTATTTTTATCATATAAATCTCGTTTTTCCATAGTTTTATCCTCTCTTTTATAATTTATAAATCTACCTCAAATAACACATTTGACTTTTCATTTTCTCCAATTTTTTCCACAAAAACTTTGGTAACTATGGTTTTAAACTCATCATTCATTTCAAATTCGATCTGATCATTTTCCGTAATTCCAAGGGTTATATGAGGTATATATTCAAAACTCATTTTTTGATTTAATACTTTTTCATATATTTCATTATGCAGTATCTTTATTTCTTTCACGCCTGACACGACATTTAAAAATATATAGTTAGTCTTAATATTTTCATCTTTATGTAATGACACACCTGACATCACAATTTCAAATGGTTTCACGGATTTTAAAGCCTGCATTAATCTGTCTTTTAGCTCTTCATTAGACATAGAGCTTTCAAACGGAAATGCTAAAGTTATATGTGGTGGCAATATTTTATACAATTCATCATACTGTTTTCTAATATTTTCAATTTTTTCTATATTCGTAAATTGAGGAAATATTAAAATATCCCTTTTCCCTTTGTTTATATACTTCATATTTTTCCTCCTTTCTTTGATGATTGTATTATATCAAATCATATTAATTTTTACAATTTTAAAGAGTAAAAGATTATAAGACATTTTCACATACAAATCATAATATTGTACATAGTTAAAAATACAAAAGAACTATGTTATTAAACATAGTTCTTCTGTATTTTTAATTTTCTCCTTCTATTAAATACAAATTATTATTATCCATTAAAATTTCTATTGGTTCATTATAAATAATACTTACTTTATTTAAATATTCAATGAATGGATTTACTCCTTTTATTGAATTTTCAACTATTTTTTGAATATTTTTATCATTTCTTTTTTCATTTAATTTTTTTATTTTATTTCCCGAATTAATAAAAAACTCATCAACTTGACCTTTAGAAATAAAGGGTATTTTAGATATTAATTCTCCAGTTTCTTTACTAGCATTTGCTAAACCTTTAGTAAGTATAGTTTGTATAGATTTTTCTGTACTGCTTTCAATTTCATTATAACATTTAGTATATAATTCTCTATAATTAAACTCATATTCACTAATTTTTTCTTTTATTTCATTGATATAATTCTTATTAAAGTTTTCTAATAACATCACTTCAAGAAATGATGAAAATGAATATAAATATAACGCTAATTGATATTCCGTTAAATTTTCGCCTAACTTTTTAATTTTTGATTTAATTTCTTGATCACTATGCATTAATTCCTTTTTTGATAGCATAGTTTGAATTAAATCTCTATATAATAAAATGCTTTGTTCTGAGTTTCTTTTAATGTCTTGTACTAATATATGTTTGTTATTTTTATATTTCTCATTATCACAATTAAACTTATAATTATTTAATACATCTATTAGTGTATTTAAATTTCCTCTTATCTTTGCTTTTTCCTTTGCCTTAACAAAGTCTAACATTTCTTGCTGTATACTTTTAATCTCATCCAATTTATTTTCAATTGTCATTAATGCCACAGACATAAATATCATTGTCGGATCACATTGCAAAGGTTCCATTATAGCTTGACCTCCTCCAACACCACCGTCAGCTGCTTTCAAAGATCCTATATATCCACCTTTAGATTCAAACATTTCCATCCCCTTAGTATTTACTCTATAAATACCGCTCTTTCCGGTTTTTTCACCTAATTTTTGCATTGCAGATATCACTGGTTCTGAAGCAACTCCTAATGCTGCCAGATTTTTTATTGAATATTTTTCATATTTTACTTTTTTTAGAGACATTTCAGTTATTGTTGGTAAAAATTGAACTTCCATTATTTCATTTGACATATTTTTTCTTGATTCTTTTTCATCCATTCTAATTATTTCCTTTCTAATTTATATATTCATATAATTTCTTTCTGTCTTGCAATTCCTCATAATCTGCATTTTCAAAATTTATTGATATTATTTGTTAATCTTTGAAATTTTTAATATAGATAAATAATTTTCTCTACTTATCCTTTCCATAAAGCTCTTCTTAACTATAAAATAATTATACTCTCTTTTATTATTGCAATCAAGTTTTTTCAAAATCATGAAAAAGCTTTTATTTTTTATAAAGTATTTTCAAATATTTTTATTTAAATTTTCTAAAAATAGTAAAAATATAAAAAGCACGAAATTTTTACTCCACTCACAAATTCTTAACCTCAAAAAAACAAAAAAGACCTCGCAATTTCTGCTAAGTCTTTCTTGTTTGATAACCGCTTGTCCGCGGTCATCAGGAGGTTAATTAGCTTCTACTTGTCCGTAGTTGCTTAATTCACCAATGGATTTACGCAGGATCGATTTCTGCCAGTCTGCCAATGTCCTGGCCATCACTGGTGCAGACAATGTATTCTCCGTAGGACTTTTCAGTCTTGGTGAGAATATTTGCGTCTGGCGATCCGTCCTCCTTTGTCCCGTACAGAACCCAGTATGCTTCTCCCGGATATCCGGTGGAAACACCCCAGTCAGTCTGAATGGACCAACTACCGTCTGCGTTCTTGCGGGTGCGTGCTCCCTGCAGGAAGTCAGGAACAGTTTCCGAAACGGCCTGAGCCTTCATGATAGTTGCCTTCTTGTAGAAGACCCCATCCTTTTCGATCAGGTTCGTATCGGCATTGCCGATTACCCAGCAGTTCCAGCCACTCGAAGTCTTTTCAGACTTTTCATAGCCGATAACTGCACCGAACGGTGCTACCTCGCGTCCTTCGACGCAATCGAGCTCGATGCCCTCAGTTGTTACACTGATTGCCGACTTCAGAAACTCCGGGATATCGTTGTAAGAGCGAACTCTCACAGCATCCTTCCGCTGTCCTGCTTCCTTGTGAATAAAGATTGTGCTAGCCATAATTTTGGCCCTCCTAAATAATTATTTGCGTATTTCTTATACTATTGTCTTTCTGATATAGAAAATTTACCCTGATTGGGATTATCGAAGACTCAATAAGAAATAACACATCTAGCTTTTCGCTAGTGTATTTTTTATTATACCACTTTATGTTTACTTTGTCAAATTATTTTTTTGCATTATACAAAGCTTCACTCATTATATGGTTTTCAAATCTATAATGTTTATTACACAAACCTGTTAATCTAGGTCTATGTGTCACAATTACATAGGTTTTATCGCTTAAATACTTTTCAATCATATTTGTAATTTTTTCTTCTGAAACACTATCCAAATTAGATGTTGGTTCATCAAAAAAATACAAATCCTTGTCAATTAAAATTCCTCTTATTAAATTTAACCTTTGCTTTTGGCCAGCAGAAAGTTTAACTCCTTTTTCTCCTACTACTGTTTCTAATCCATTTTCTAAATTTAAAAACCATTCTGTTAAACCTGCATCTTCAAACAATTCTAATATTTTACTTTCTTTTATATCTTTACCTAAACATAAATTTTCTCTTATAGTCGTATCAAATAAATCAACCTCTTGTGAAACAAATACTAAATCTAAACGAGTATTTTTTACTTCTTTCCCATCAATTAATAACTCTCCTTCTGTCAAATCATATAATCCAGATAAAATGTTCATTGCTGTTGTTTTTCCTTGTCCAGATTCTCCTGTTATACTTATTTTTTCACCCTTTTTTATTTTAAAATTAGGAATTGTTATTGGTACAGAATTTTTATTATATTTAAATCTACATTTTTTTAGCTCTATTTCATTAAAATCTTTTACTACATTTAATTCATTTAATTTGCCAATTTTTTCATCAAGTTGCTTTTTAGCAGTATTAAAACTTACTAACGAATCTATCATATAAACAATTGAATTTATATCTCCATACAAATTACCTAGTAAACTAAAGTAAAATAATAAATATGGAAGTGCATCTCCACCATTTCTTGTCATAATTAAAGAGCTTACTAAAACAACAATATAAACAGAACTCATTAATAAATGAAATACTAAATTTGTGTCAGCTTTTTTCCTTTCGCTTTTTTTACCAATAGAAATATATTCATCATTCTTTTTTGATAAACTATCTATGCAATATTTTCTAATATTTAATTTTTTTACAGTTATGATATTTTGTACAAAATCTATAAAAGTAGACATTGCTTCAGACTTTTTAGCTCTTGTTTCCTTTTCATATTTCTGTCTATTTTTTATCATTTTATATTTGCAAATAATTGCTATTAAAATTAAAAACAATGATATGATGCCTGTCCAAACAGATTGTCTACATGCCATTATTAAAAATGTTATAATTCCTATTATAAAACTAATTATAGAATTTATTATAAACCACATAATATCCAGAAATCCATTTGAAACATCAAATATTAAATTTTGCATATATCCAGTATGTACATCTGACAATTTTTTTGAACTCATTTTTTCTATTTTAGAAAAATAATATTCCAATATGCTTGACCTTGTCTTTATGTCACTAAACATTGTAAAATATGAAATACACCAATTTACTCCCCACATTATTAAATCTGTTGCGGCAATACTTAATAATAAATACAGTATTTTTTTCTCATTTAATGGACTAGTTGCAAATACTGCTAAAAATACAGATTGCCCAGATTGTGCCACTGAAAATATAATTCCTAATATGAATAATAATAAATACATTCTTTTATTTACTATTTTTAATAATTCTCGCATAACTTCCCCCTTTGATATTTAGTTAGTTATATTATAGCTATAAAGTTTTATATTTTCAATGTCAATTTTACTTGCCTAGAATTTTGAAAATGTTTCGTTCCAAACAGCCAATCTACGCTGATTAGATTTTGATGTATTCTAATATATGAAATGTAAGTGAGAAGAAACAAAGTAACCGTAATGTCACTTTGTTCTTTTGAATATAAAAACGATGTAAAAATTTAAATAACTTTTTTACATCGTCCTTATATTTATAGTCTTATTCTATTTTCCTTAAATATTCATCATAATTTCCAACATAAGAAAAAAATCTTTTTTCTTTTACTTCCACAATTCTTTCCGCCAAATTATTTATAAAATATCTGTCATGCGAAACAAATAGTACTGTTCCTGAATATTCCTTTATTGCTTCTTCTAACAATTCTCTTGTTTCAATATCAATATGATTTGTTGGTTCATCCAATATTAAAAAATTAATGTTTTGTTTTAGCAATTTTGCAAGTATCAATCTAACCTTTTCTCCTCCAGATAAACTACTTACCTTCTTGAACACATCATTTCCTCTAAACATATATTTTGCTAAACTTGTTCTTATTTCAGTTTCATTTCGATTATCAAATTGTTCAAAAAAATTTAATATTGTTTGATTATCATCTTCAAATTTTATTTCTTGTGGGATATATCCAATATTTACTGACTGACCTATTTTTATTTCACCAGTATATTCACAATCTTCATTCATAATGATTTTTAATAATGTACTTTTTCCTGTTCCATTTTTTCCTATTAGTGCAATCTTTTCACCATAGTGTATTTGCAAATTTGCATTTTCAAATATATTTTTACTTTCAAAATTTTTATTCAAATTATTTATTATAACAACATCTTTCCCAGATCTTGAATCAATATTTAATTTAAAATTAAGTAATGTTTTTTGCTCTAAATCAACTTGTGGAAGTTGCTCTATTTTTGCTAATTTTTTTTCTATGCTTTTTGCTCTCTTAAAGAACATTTCATTTTTAGCAAGCTCTCCAAATTTTCTTAAAGTTTTTATAGACTCTTTCATTTTTTTAATCATTTTCTGCTGATTTTTATAATTTTCAAATTCAGCAAGAGTTCTTTTTTCGTCTTCTTTTAGAAAATATGAGTAATTTCCCAAATATATTTTTTCTTTTCCGTTTTCCAATAAAATTGTTTTGGTAGCAATTTTATCTAAAAAATATCTATCATGCGAAACCATTAATATAGTTCCTTTATATTCTTTTAAAAATTTTTCTAACCATTCCAATTTTTCCATATCTAGGTGATTTGTTGGCTCATCTAACAAAAGTATACTTGGCTCCTTTAATAACAATGCACCTAAATTTACTATCGTTTTTTCTCCTCCACTTAAATCATTATAATTTTGATTTAACATTTTTTCATTTATTTGTAATCCAGAGCATATTTTATTAAATTTTTCTTGAATATCATAGCCTCCCATTTGTATATATTTTTGTTGTACATTTCCATATTTTTGTAGTAATTCACTTATTTTTTCGTCATCTTTTTCATAAGACATCTCATCTTCCAATTTTTTTAATTTTGTTTCTAATTCAAAAAAATGTTCAAAACTCCTTTGTAGAAAAGTATATACATTTGGATTTGTTTCTTCATATTCATAAATTTGTCTCAGGATACCTATTGTAGCATTTTTCCTAATATTTATTGTTCCATCACTTATATTTTCTTGTTTCATTATAATTTTTAAAACTGTGCTTTTTCCTGCTCCATTGCAACCTATTATTGCTGCTCTTTCACCTGTTTTTAGTGTTAAATTCATTCCATTTAACACATTTTTTAATCCGTAATTTTTTATTATATTATTTAATTCTATTTCTATCATAATTATATCTCCTTATATGTGTATTTTTATAACGAGATATAATGCCATATATCAACTATTACAACGACTATATTTAATATATAGCTTTATCTCGTTGTAATAGTTACACAGCCGAAGCCCCTATATTTTATTTTACTCCTTAGCTCTTTTTCTCTATTCATTTTTTTTGCTCTCCTTTTTAATATTATGGTTATATAATAAGCTCTTTTTTCTAGTTTGTCAATTCAGCTCTTTAATACCCTTGCATAAATATTTCATTGTACATATTCTAACATAGCAGCACCAATTATTCCAGAATCATTTTTATATTTTGCTATTCTTTTTATTTTCAATATATCTAACCCTGCTCTCACATATTTATTTTTCATAAAATATCTCCAAACAGTTCCATTCAAATAATTTTCAAGCATTAATAGCTCTATTCCCTTATCAATTCCTATATATTCCTCTGCAAACCAAGGTGATTTTTTTTCTAAATTGTATCCATCCTTAAACCCATATTTTCCCCATAATTTTGGAAAATTATTGTAATAATATTCCATTGCTTTTATACTTTCATTTGGTGTAAAAATAATTGAACCTATTGCACCACAAGGAGATACAGTACCATCATTCATTTTATTTAAATTAGCATCACTTGGTTTAGCTCCAAATTCACAATATCCTCTTGGAGATAAACATGAAGTTAATCCCCATGAATTTTCGTTATATGTTTTAAAATTATTCATATTATTTATGCAATATTGTCTATTTGCTTTAGTCGCTTTTATAGAATTTTCAAACCAATCAGTTTGATTTTCATCTTTTAAATTTCTAAAATCTATCCAAGCGTGTGAAAACTGATATGGAAATAATGTCCCACAATATGTATATATTATATCTTTAATATCGCAATAATCAGCTTTTTTCCTTTGGAATGTATAATACATACTTTTGTCTATAGGAAATGTTGGAGAGCTTACTCCCAAAACATATAACATTAATTGCTCTGCATACATATCCCAATGTCCCCAAAATCCAATTTCAGGTTTATACCCCATATAAAAATAATTATTTTTTTCGTTTCTATACCACTGCCAATTTATTTTTTTATACAAAATTTCTGCCTTTTTCTTCACATCTTTTCCAAAATATTCACCAGCAGTCAAAGCTCCACATATGAATATAGCTGTATCTATTATAGATACTTCACAGTCCCATTCTCTTTTACCATTTTCCATATTTACAAAATGATAAAAAAAGCCGTTTATTCCTTCAACATTATTAATAAATGTATCTAAAGTCCCAACTGCTTTATTATATGCACTTTTATATGAAATCCATTTGTGTTTTACTCCTATAACCAATGCTGCTAATCCGTAACCAACAGATGCTATACTTGAAATATTATCTGCCAATATTGTTTTATCTCTAATAAGACCATATCCCTCACTTTTCGTGTTATCATTTACTTCATTAATAAAGAATTTATAACAAGCTTTTAGTTCCTTTCTTACAATTTTTTTACCATAACATTTCAATATCCTCATTTACACCACGATCCCTTTATTTAATTATATTTTCATTTTTTATAATAATCAATGGAAATAACTGGAAACCACTTTTACCTTTTAAGTTATTGATTTTCTTAAATTTTGCTTGTATAATTTTAGAAAAAGCGTGAAAAGGAACTTTATATAATACAAATCTCTAAAAGGCTTAAAATTGAATTCTGGAAATAGATCAAAAATTAATTCAAACAAATTTGACTAATTCCATTAATTTCAAATGTGTCCCAATTTCCCCCAAATGGGAAAAGAGAACCGTCCCCTTTTCCCAGGAAGAAGGTTATATTATTATGAAATTACGAACACCTACATATTTTAATGAATTTCATTGCATTGCAGACAAATGTAAAGATTGTTGTTGCATTGGTTGGGAAATTGATATAGATAAAAAATCTGCTGATTTTTATAAAAATGTATCTGGTGAATTTGGAGAAAAATTGAGAAAAAGTATTGATTTTGGTTCACCTAGCCATTTTGCTTTAAATGATAAAAATCGATGTCCTCTTTTAAATAACAAAAATCTTTGTGAAGTTTATATACAATTAGGTGAAGACAAAATGTGTGATATATGTACAGAACACCCACGATATTATGAGTGGTTTAATAATTTAAAAGAAGGTGGAATTGGATTGTGTTGTGAAGAAGCTGGACGAATAATTTTGTCACAAAAACAACCTTTTACAACAACAGAAAAAGAAATTCCTTTTGAAGATGCAGATACTTATGATATGGAATTATTTAACTATCTTTTAAACTGCAGAGCAAAAATAATCTCACACATTGAAAATACTGAAAAAAATTTCAACCTAAAGATTCGCAATATATTATGGTATGCTTATACAATTCAATTAGATATTGATAATGATATGCTAGATGATGAAGAAATTTTTGATATAATAGATTACGAAAAAACAGATATAACACCAATTCTAAATTTTTACACAACACTAGATCCACTTAATCCAGATTGGATACCTTATTTAAAACATAGCATTTTGACATATATTAATTCAAAAAATTATCTACATAATTTTGAAAAACAAAATCCACAACTTAATAATTACTTACAAAATATAGCAATATACTTTATTTGGAGATATTTTTTAAAAGCTACATTTGATAAAGATGTACTTTCAAAAGTAGAATTTATGGCAATAAGTATAGCCCTAATAAAAATTTTATTCTTTTGCCAATGGTTAGAGAACAAAACATTAACACTTGAAGACTGCACAGAAATAGTAAAAAACTTTTCAAAAGAAATAGAATATAGTGAAGATAATTTACAAAAGATTGAAGATATCTTCTATGATTCAACAGATTTTTCTATAAATAATATAATTGGAATATTTTAAAAATATACTGATATAAAAATTTTAGTACTAATATAAAATATAGAAAATGGCTTTCAAAATATTCCACAATTTACGTATATTTTTTAATTAATAATACTAAATATAAAAAAGATATTCGAGTTATTCTTTCAACTCGAATATCTTTTTAATAATTTATTATTGTCTATTTTCAAGACTCTTTACATTTTTCAAAAATATAATCACTCACAAACTTCTCAATAATTCTTAGCCTTTTCTCTGACACATCATCCTTCAAATGATATCTTTTTAAAGTATCTATAACATAATTTTTCTCGTTAATAATTTGAAAAGTTTCTTTAAAATTAATATCAAAAACCATAGCCATAACTGAAATTACATTATCTATGTAATCAATTCTTCTGCCTTTTTTTCTTTTGACTAATTTCTTATTCATCACTTCATCAAATACTTCGTCTGCAACTGTAGATGAATTAACTTCTTCTTCATCACCTTTGAAAAAAATATTAGCAGACTCATATAAAATATCGGTTTTATCAGCATCTCTTATAATTTTTGCAAATAGAAGTTCTTCACTATTTAATCCTTCTTCGATTGCAAATTTATTATGATTTTTTATTGCTTTAAAAATTAAATCATCATATTTATCAGTTTTAACATAGTTTCTAATATTATTTTTCAAAATTTCTACACCATAATCACCATGGTCAAAACTTTCTAAATCCCTATATGTTTGATGAATTTTATATTGATCAAATCTACCAATATCGTGAAGCAAACCAATTATTGAAGCAATTTCAATTTGTTCTTGTGTTAAATTCAATCTTGTAGCAATATCTTTTGAAACTTCCATAACTCTAATTGAGTGATATATTTTTCTATCTATATTTTTATCTTTTGTATCAAATTGTTTTGTATAAATTTTAAATTTACTTACAGCATTATCTAAATCTATATACATATATTTTTCTCCAAATTAAATTCTATTAACACCATCTTTTATTGCAGCTTCTGAAACAGCTTTTGCTACAGCATTTTTAACTCTTGGATCAAAAGCTTGTGGTAAAATATATTCTTCATTTAGCTCATTATCACTAACAAGACCAGCAATTGCATATGCAGCAGCAATCTTCATATTTTCTGTTATTTGACTAGCTCTAACATCTAATGCACCTCTAAAAATTCCAGGGAATGCAATAACATTATTAATTTGATTTGGAAAATCTGAACGACCTGTTCCCATTATTTTAACCCCTGCTTTTTTTGCTTCATCTGGCATAATTTCTGGAGTTGGATTAGCCATAGCAAATACAACTGGATCATCGTTCATTGTTTTAATCATTTCTGCAGTTAATACTCCAGGAGCAGAAACTCCAATAAATATATCTGCACCAACTAAAGCATCTTTTAATGTTCCTTTTGTAAAACTTCTATTTGTAACTTTTGCAATAGATTCCTTAATTGGATTTAAATTTTCTCTTCCCTCATATATTGCACCAGTTCTATCACATAAAATAACATCTTTTAAACCTAAGGTCATTAATAATTTAGCAATAGCAATACCTGCTGCACCAGCTCCATTTATAACAGCTCTACAATTTTCTATAGATTTATTCAAAATCTTCATTGAATTTATAATTGCAGCACTTGTAACAATTGCAGTTCCATGTTGATCATCGTGAAAAACTGGAATATCGCATTTTTCCTTAAGTTTTTCTTCAATTTCAAAACAACGAGGTGCAGAAATATCTTCAAGGTTGATTCCACCAAAAGATCCACTTATGTTATAAACTGTTTGAACAAATTCGTCTACATCTTTTGTCCTAACACAAATAGGAAATGCATCTACATCACCAAATTCTTTAAATAAAACACTCTTTCCTTCCATAACTGGCATACCTGCCTCTGGACCAATATCTCCTAATCCTAATACAGCTGTTCCATCAGTTATAACAGCAACCATATTCCAACGACGAGTTAATTCCCAACTTTTTTTATAATCTTTTTGAATTTCAAGACAAGGTTCAGCAACTCCAGGTGTATATGCTAATGATAAAGCCTCTTTACTATCAACTTTAGCTCTTGCAGAAATCTCGAGTTTTCCTTTCCATTCATAGTGTTTTTTCAATGATTCTTCTCTATAATTCATGTTGTCCTCCTTAATTTTTATTTAATACAATATTATTATACTCGTCTCAAATTTTACCGTCAATTTATTTTATGAAATCTGTAAAAAACTGACCACTTGTTTAAAATGTGTCAATGGGGACGGTTCTTTTTGACAACACCTTTGTCCATACACACCTTTTTAAATTTTTCCCTCAAAAAAAATGGAACCTTTCGGTTCCATTTTTTACTCAATAGGAATATTCTTCTTTTCACTTTTTGCGTTTTCATCTTTCTTTGGAACAGTTAACTTTAATGTTCCATTTTTAAATTTAGCTTTGATATCCTCTTCTTTTACATCTTTACCTACAAAGAAACTTCTTGAACATTCTCCTATATATCTTTCTTTGTGAATATATTTCTTTTTCTTTTCTTCATCTTCTTCATCTTTTTTTGCTGTTACTGTAAGGTATCCATTATCAATTTCAAGTTGAATATCTTCTTTATTATATCCTGGTAAATCAACTTCAATTTCGTATCCATCATCAATTTCTTTAATATCTGTTTTCATTAAACGACTTTCTTTCATACTAAAAAATGGATCAGAAAACATTTCGTCAAATAAGTCCATTTCTTTTTTTCTTGGCATTAACATCATAATAGATTCCTCCTTAAAATACATATTCTTTTGTAAATTTTTCATTTACAGTTTATATTATATCCCAATTTTTAGCAAAGTCAATATGTGAGTGCTAATTTTCACATAAAGTTCACCAAGTTAGCAAATTAGCATCATATTTCTGCTTAACAACCAACTTTTCCATATAATATTGCATTTTAATTTTATTTATATTAATATAGAATTAACTATAATTTTTTTAGGGGGTTCTTATGGGATTTTTTGATAAATTAAAAAATATTGGAAAAGCTATAAAAAGTAATATTCCTGGTGATATAAAAGATGGAATTAATCATATTTCTAAAGATTTTAATAAAGATATTTCCAGTAACATTGATAGCTCTTCTGCTGAAAATACTATTCCGGATAAATTTAATAAATTTCCAAGCTTTGATGGTGAAATTTCTCATGTATCTGAAAAAGAAACACCTTCATATATTTTGTGTGCTTTAACATATGAAAATGTTTCCTCTCTTGATTTTGAAGACTATCTTTATGAAATAACAAGAGCTGGATATATTCAACAATCTAATGACAGATACGAAAAGGAAAATACTTTTATTATTGTCGAATATATAGAGAAAACTTTACATATAGTTTTTCATATTAACAAATAATATAAAAAAATATAAAAAAGAATGACTTTATTCGCAATCGTTGATAAAACATATTTGCAATAAATTCATTCTTTCAAATCTTAAGTATTCCATTTACAAAAATCACTCATATTTATTTCATAATTTTCACATCTTATATACTTATTTTCTTGTGTTTTCCTTATTTTTGTTAATTCAAATAATTCGTTACTATTCCACAATTTTTCAATATATTCTATGTATTCTTTATCTTTTTCTTTATCTGCATATTTATATAAATATTCATTACGAAATTTTTCAAAGTCCACCGGATCCTTTTTTTCTTTAAAATAATCTATCATATTATATATTGTTGGCAAAGCTTTTTCAAAAAACTTATTTTGATTCATATCACTATATTTTAAATTTGTTTCTTCAGGAAACATTTCATTAACATATCCTATTTTATATTTTAAACATGCATCTTTTATAGGTTTCATTTGTTCCAATATAAATTTTCCATATGGTGAATGAATGTAATTTTCTTTTTCAACTTCTAATTCATAAATTTCTTTTATTTTTTCAGGTAAATTATCATCTATATTTTTTAGTGCATTAAATAATAATTTATTATCATGTGAATGAATTCCCAAAATATTTGAATACACACATTTTGCTCCAGCATTTGCTACAGATTTTATTAACTGATCTATTTCCGCTTTTGAATTCAAATATGGTATCACAGGAGAAAAATGTATATGAACTGGAATTCCTTTTTTAGTCATTTTTTTTATTATATTTATTCTTTCATTTGTACTTGGTACATTAAGCTCTATTTTTCTAGATTTTTCATCTGTTGTAGTAATTGTTGTTTGAACTAATACCAAATCTTTTTTTGCTAATTGCTCTAAAATATCAATATCTCGCTCTATTAATACAGATTTAGATAAAATAGTTATTGGAATTTCATATTTTAAAAATAATTTAAGTATTTTTCTGGTACACTGTGTTTCCTGCTCTTCTTTTATATATGGGTCAGTATTTGAACCGAAAAATACAATTCTTTTATCAATATTTTTTAATTTTTCATCTATTTCATTTACTATATTTTCATCTATTTTTATCTTTTTATAAAAATCATTTGTATATGCATTAAGACAATATGCACAACAATAACTGCATCCTGTATATGTATTCATAAAATACTTCCAATGATGTGAACGCAGTGTTAAAATATCTCTATGAAATAAATTTATAACATTATCCATTACTCTAAGTTCCTCTCTATTATATTATTATTATCCAGTTTAAAATTGTAAGACTTAATTATATCATTTAAATTTAGCGGTATTCCCTTTACCGAAAATCTTGTTTTCCAGTAATTAAATATATTCTCTGAACTTCGTGTATATAATTCTTTCCTATTTTTATTTTTACATATTATGATACTACAAAAGGATTTAACATTTTCATTATCTTTTTCAATAACATCCAAATTTTTAAAATATTTACTAAAATATAAACCTCTATTTACAATAAAATTTTTAATAATCTCTTTGTGCTCCTCACAATCTTTTATAATATTTTTATGATACTTAAATTCTACTTCTATTGCTTTTTTTTGATAATTAACAGCATACTCAAAATTTTTTAATATCTTTATTGGATTTAAAAATCTACCATAAATAAAGCTACCATATGTATCATTTTTTAAATCTTCTTCTAACATTTTTTCAGGTAAAAACGTAGCCTTAAGTTCTTTGCAATTTATTTTTTTATGCTTTTGAAAGAAAGCCTTTTTACTAATAACCACAATATCTATATCATTAAAATTTTCAGAATATACATATGAGCCTATTATAAAAGAGCAAATTATTTCATCATTATATTCAGATAAAAAAGTATTAATTTCTTCATCCATAAACAATCTTCCCCCTATATTTATATCACTTATATTTCGATTTCATGATTTGCTATTGTATTTATTCCATACAATGCTGACTTTCTACCATATTTTGAAATAATAATTTTATTTTTATTTTTTAAAGATTTATGTACTGAATCATTTACAATATTTTTTATATCATCAAAAAAGTATCGTGCTGCATCAGTCATTCCTCCCCATATAAATAAACATTCTGGGTCTAATGTAGTATAAATATTTGCTATTGCCTTACTAAAATAATATATTGAGTTTTTAAATATTTTATTCAAATTTTCATCTTTATTTTCTTTAATGTAATTTAAACTACTTTCAATATTATCTCCACTTATTTTTAAGTATTTATTTATCGAATTTCGCATTGCTTGAGCACCAGATATTGCATTTAAGCACCCTTTTTTTCCACAAAAACATACATATTTTTCATTATCAGAAATATATGTATGACCAAATTCTGGAGCAATTTTATTTGCACTTCTATATAATTTATTATTTTGAAATATTGATAATGCAATACCAGTTCCCCAACTTACAGCTAAAACATTCTTTGTAAATTTGAAATTTTCCGACTTCAAACATCCTATCAAACCTGCATCTCTATCACTTATTATAAAAATATTAAAGTTGAAATATTTTTTTAAATAATTTACCATATCAAAATTATATAAATTAAGATTTATTGCATGAATTATAATTCCTTTTTCAATATCAACAGCCCCTGGAATAGAAATTCCTACAGAATTTACATTATCATTCTCATTTTCACTTATACTTTTTATTATATCTTTTAACTGATTTAATACATTTGCTCTATCAGTACTAACCAAATTATATTTCTTTAGTATTTGACCATAAAAAACAGCATATTTAATATATGAACCACCTATATCTATACAAATATTACTTTTCATATTCACTATCCTTTTTATTACGAACTTCATTTAACATTCTCTGAATATTCGTTTTATTTACAGCATTATTAACATGTTTTTCTAAACTTTCATCTTTTGATATTGTAATTGGTGTAGTCATTTTTTCATATAATCTTTGTGCTTCTGACTCATTAAGTTTTCCAATACATTTCAATAAATCAGGTGACCATGTATTTACTGTATTTTTAAACTTAAATGCACTACCAAAAATATACGACTCTCTTGATGAATTACTTAAACTAAACAATTCTTTTTTTAAATCAAATGGCACATCAGCTGGAGGTCTAACATATGGTACTGCAACATACAAATTTTCCGATTCATTTTCTAAACATTGTTGTAAAAGTTGCATCATATACATTTGATAAACATGATGATTACTTCCAATTATAACTCTTTGATTTTCATCAAAACAAGATAAATATGTTAATGCTGCAAAGTCAATATCTATGTTATATTTTGTACCATTAACAACAACAGGAACCTTAGTATCACGAACTCTTGAAACCAAAATATCTTCGTCTTTCAACCTTTTATGAAATTCCAACTGATCTTTTGCTATTCTTGATGGTAACGTTTTGCTTTTAAAATCAATATTACTAGCATTAAAAACAAGAACTTTTTCAATACTATCTCTGCATTTCTCGCCACACTCTTTACAATATACTTCATTATCTTTCATAATATATGATCTTTTTGTAACAAAATCATTAGCACTTCCGCTTTTCATATCAATAACACCGCAAGGACATCTTAAAACTTTTAATTTTTTTTCTTTAATAAATCCATTATCTATTAACTTTTGAACATTAGAAAATAATTCTGGTTCATTTTCCGTATCAACCCAAACATCATCAACATCAATATCCATTTGATATAACAAATTATAATAGTCATCAACAAAATCAGATCTTTTCACATAAGAATCCATTAAGTTTATTCCTAAATATGATTTTGCACCTATTCTTTTGGCCAAAACATCTGCAATTGATGGTATAACAATCATACCTATTTTTTCTTTTCTATGTGGTTTCATCGGCAATGTAATTACAGCCATATCACTATTAACTATATTTTTTTGCATGTTATAATACCCTTTCCATCTTTACTTATAATTTCTGCTATAGATCCATTTATAATAGCTAATTGAGGAGGAACATGTCCAATATCTGCATTGTATATTACAGGAACATGCAAATCACCTAATGCATCCTTTAATGTTTCTTCATAAGAGATATTATATTCGTTTTCACAAATTGCAGGTTTTCCAAATATAAATCCACTTGTATATTTAAAATAACCACTTTCTTTCATTTCCCACAAAGCACTATAAACATCTGCTGTATTTAATGCAAAACTCTCAAGAAACCAAATAATTCCATCTTTTTTATATTTTTCAATATAATTTATCGTATTATCATATTTAGTTCCTATTAATTTTGTTATAGATTCTAAATTTCCTCCAATAATTCTGCCCTTTAATGATATTTTTTCCTCATTATATAAATTTTTCCATTCTGTTTTTTTATCAAAGTTAAAGTCTCCAATTATATCTGATCTTTGATGAACGCTCTGATATTTTTCCGATGATATTTGGTTTATTTCAGCCCCCTCTAACATTTTTATTGTATTTAATTGAGATACTCCTATTTTTTTCATACCATAATTCATAAAATTATCAGCATGTATTGTTGCAATATCAAAATTTGTTGTTAAATAATATGATAAAACTGTTGTATCTGAAAAACCTTGAATCCACTTTGGTTGCGAATTTTTTAAAATATCTTTATGTTCATTCAAAAATGGCAACATTTCAATTAAAAATTGTCCTCCTTTTAATGTTATAATTGCCTTAACATCTTTATTGGTCCATAATTTTAAAAATTCTTCTGCTCTTTCTTTACCAGATGAGCTTCTTGCTTTATCATTTTTCATAATATTGCTTGATTCTATTATATTATGACCATAACTTTTAAAATTTTCTTTGGCTTTCTCAAACTTCAAAATTTCAGTATCTTTCGATATTCCTTTTGATGTTGCAATCACCCCAATATAGTCATTTTTATTTAGATTTTTAGGATAAATCATTTTACACCTCTTACATACTTTAGTATACTTATTATATTATATGAATTAATTTTTGCTCATATAACTTTTATAACATTTGTATCTAAAATTTCTCTATATCTATTCACACATAATGTATTTTATATCGTTTTTATCAATTAATCAATCTTTTATGCTATTATTATTATCTTTTATATTAATTGCAATTCAATTCTAAATCTTATTACTTTCTGTTTTTATAATTTTAAATTTCACGCATACCTCAAAATTTAAATGTATCTTTTTGGTGAATTTTGTTGATAATAAATTTTAGCTATGATATATTATTTACGAAAATTTTCAAATAATGAAATTGTAATTTTTATAGGAGGGTAATTATGGATTTCGAACAATGGAAAAATTTTAATAAAAATGGCGAATGGACAAAAGAAATTGACGTTCGTAGCTTTATTCAAGCAAACTACAAACCTTACACAGGAGATGCAACTTTTTTAGCTGATGCTACAGAAAAGACAAAAACTCTTTGGAATGAAGTTCTTGAATTATACAAAAAAGAAAGAGAAAATGGTGGTGTTTTAGATGCTGATGTAAAAACTCCATCTACAATAAATGGATATGATGCAGGTTACATTGACAAAGACTTAGAAGATATAGTTGGTCTTCAAACAGACAAGCCTTTAAAAAGAGCTATTATGCCAAATGGAGGTATTCGTATAGTTGAAAAATCTTGCGAAGCTTATGGTTTAAAAGTTGATGAAGAAACATCTAGAATTTACCATGCTTTAAGAAGAACACATAATGATGGTGTTTTCGCAGTATACACACCAGACATTAGAGCTGCAAGAAGCTCACACTTAATAACAGGTCTTCCTGATGGATATGGTCGTGGAAGAATTATAGGTGACTACAGAAGAGTTGCATTATACGGTGTTGATGCATTAATAGAAGCAAAAAAGAAAGATATGGAAACATATGACAGAGACGAATTCACATATGATGTAATTAGAGCTCGTGAAGAAATGCATGACCAAATTGCTGCATTAGAAGATTTAAAGAAAATGGCAGAAAAATACGGATTTGATATTTCAAAACCAGCATCAAATGCTAAAGAAGCTATTCAATGGTTATATTTTGGGTACTTAGGAGCTGTTAAAGACCAAAACGGTGCCGCAATGAGCTTAGGAAGAACATCTACTTTCCTAGATGTATATATTGAAAAAGATTTAGAAAATGGAGTTATAACAGAAGAAGAAGCTCAAGAATTAATGGATCATTTTGTTATGAAATTAAGACTTGTTAGATTCTTACGTGCTCCTGAATATAACGAATTATTTAGTGGAGACCCAGTTTGGGTTACAGAAAGTATTGGTGGTATGGGTGTTGATGGAAGAACATTAGTTACAAAAAATTCTTTCAGAGTTTTACACACATTAAGAACATTAGGACCTGCTCCAGAGCCAAACTTAACAGTTCTTTGGTCTAAAAACCTACCACAAGGATTTAAAGATTTTTGTGCAAAAATTTCAATTGATACATCAGCTATCCAATATGAAAATGATGATTTAATGAGAGTAACTCTTGGCGATGATTATGGTATTGCTTGTTGCGTATCTGCAATGAAAATTGGTAAACAAATGCAATTCTTTGGTGCAAGAGCTAACTTAGCCAAAACTTTATTATATGCAATAAATGGTGGTAGAGATGAAATATCTGGAAAACAAATAGGTCCAAAATTCAGACCAATAACATCAGAATACTTAGACTATGATGAAGTTATGGAAAAATTTGATGATATGATGGAATATGTTGCTAAAATTTATATTAAAGCATTAAATGCAATCCACTACATGCATGACAAATACTCATATGAGGCATTAGAAATGGCTTTACACGATAAAGAAATTTTAAGAACAATGGCATGTGGTATCGCAGGACTTTCAGTTGTTGCAGATTCACTATCTGCTATAAAATATGCAAAAGTGAAAGTTATAAGAAACGAAGATGGTTTAGCTGTAGATTATGTAGTTGAAGGTGATTATCCAAAATATGGAAATGATGATGACAGAGTTGATTCAATTGCTGTAAATATTGTTAAAGAATTTGAAAGAAAATTAGAAAAACACATTATATATAGAGGTGCAAAACCAACACTTTCTGTTTTAACAATAACATCAAATGTAGTTTATGGTAAAGCTACAGGAAATACACCAGACGGACGTCGTGCAGGAGTTCCTTTTGGACCTGGTGCTAACCCACTTTATGGAAGAGATTCAAATGGTGCATTAGCTGTTATGAATACAATAGCTAAACTTCCATACGAATATTCAGAAGATGGTATTTCATTTACATTTGCAATAACACCAAATACTTTAGGAAATGATTCACAAACACAAGTAAATAATTTAGTAAGTATGTTAGATGGTTACTTTATGCAAACAGGACATCACATTAATGTAAATGTATTCAACCGTGCATTATTAGAAGATGCTATGGAACATCCAGAAAATTATCCTCAACTTACAATTCGTGTTTCTGGATATGCTGTTAACTTTATAAAATTAACAAGAGAACAACAATTAGATGTAATTCGTAGAACAATTCATGAAAGAATTTAATCAAAAAATATAATAAATGAATCCTCCTGGTTAAATGCAAATTTAACCAGGAGTTTTTTATGAGTAAGAAATATTCAGATAAACAAAAAAGAATCATATCAATAGCACTAGCCACATGATATGATTCTCTTTTTTTACAGTCTCCGCAAAATCAGTAAAATTACGACTACAATTATAACTGAAATTATTGCCCGAGCACCATTCTCTGACAAGCCTCCTTTCATAAGCAAACGTTTAAGAAGGTCTCCAAGCCAATCTATAATTGGCTTAAAAATCACCCTCCAAGTTGCCTTAAAAATTCCGCATATTGCCAAAATTACTAGGATTGCAATTAGCCATCCCATTCTTTCTACCTCCCTTTACATTGATACTTTATTATAGCTCTATATTTATTATTATGTCAAATAAAACCACACATAAGCATTATTACTCATGTGTGGTTTGCTCTATTATGCATTTTTTGCATCTTTTGCATTATTTTTTTCTTTTTTCATTTTTATAATTTCAACTCCAAGAGTTATAACTCCTAATACTACAGCAAATCCTATTAATACTAAAGTATTTTTTCCAATAAAGTTTGTACTTGTTGAAATTAAACATTCTTTAAATACTTTTATTGTGTATGTCATTGGTAGTAATGGATTTAAGAATCTAAATCCTTTATCAATTGTTTCTACTGGGAATGTTCCTCCAGCAGCAGCTAATTGAAGTACTAATATAATTAATGCTAAGAATTTTCCAATATCTCCAAAATTTCTAATTAAGAATTGTATAATTGTCATAAATACGCCACCAGTTATGGCACATTCTAATAAATATACTCCCATATTTGTTACATCAAAACCTAATCCAAATTTTAATACTAATCCAGTAACTACACCATCTATTAATCCAATTCCAATATACATTAAATTTTGTAAAATTTTATTTTTTGCGTTATAATCTAATTTTCCAAATCTATGTCTTTGGTCATAATATAAAACAACATAACACATTAAAGCTCCAACCCATAATCCAATTGATAAGAATAATGGTGTAAATGCAATACCATATGAACTTACTTCACCATAATCCTCTTCTTCAATTTTTACTGGATCTGATACGAAATCATTTAATCCATTTAATTTAGTTAGCTCTGTTTTAGATTCTTCTAATCCATTATTAATTTCTGTTTTGAAAGTATCAACACCATCTAATAAAGTTTGACTACCTTCTACAGCAGAAGTACTTCCTTCATCTAATTTATTTAAAGAATCCTTAACTGTTTCTGAACTTGTGCTTAATGTTTTTAATCCAGTTTCAAGTGATTGTGCTCCACTTTGAACTTGAGTACCTCCAACTTTTAAGGTTGAAAGACCATTTTTTAAAGTTTCTGTTCCATTTTTAACAGATGTTAATCCTGTTTTTAATGTACCAATTTTTTCCATTAATCCAGAAATTTCTGATGAACTTGATTTTAAAGTTTCTGTTCCATTTTTAAGTGATTGAGCTCCAGCTCTTACTTCATCACTTTTTGCTGATAAAGACTTTGCACCTGCAGCAATTGCTTTACCGTTATCTTCTAATTTATATTTTTCTTTTCCAGCTATTATTGCTTTTGCACTTTGGGCCATTTGGCTTATTTGTTCATTTGTAACACCATTTCCATTTATTGCATTATCATAATCTATTATAGATTGTAATAATTGATTTTGACTACCATCTAATTGATTTACTAAAGTTGTATACGATTGAATGTTTTTAGCTAAATTATCAGTATTTTGTGTATAACTTTGAACACCTGCATTTACTTGCTCTGCACCATTATTTAAATTATCTATACCTTGTGTTAAAATAGATATTTTGTCTCCTCCATTTGTAGATAAGCTATCAACTCCAGCATTAATTTGAGCTATTGCATCATCTAATGTTGTTGCTCCACTTTCTAAACTTGCAACACCTTCGTTTACCTGTGATACACCATTATTTAAACTTGAGCTTCCTGCATATGCACTTTTTACTCCATTGTCAAAATCTGTATATTTGCTATTTAATAATCCAATTCCACTGTTTAAATCTTTTAATCCACTATTTAAATCAGATGTTCCATCATATATTTTATCTGCTCCATCTGAAATTTCTTGTAAGCTATCTGGAACTTCTGCTAATGTATCTGATAATGTTGATACAACTTCTTTTCCAACTTTACTTTGTAATTCCATTTCTGTTGCTGTTACAACTTTGTTAATTATTTGTGATGCTAAGTAATTGCTTTGTTGGTTTGGTGAATATGTTATAGTTGCAACTTTTTTATCTTCTTCTTTTGCACTATTTAAACATTCTGTAAAATTGCTTGGTATTGTTATTGTTGCATAATATTCTGCATTTTGTAGTCCCTCATTTGCTTCATCTTGACTAACTTCGCAAATATCCATAACATCTTTATCTTTTAATTCTTTCACCAATTCACTTCCTTGGTTAGTTCCGTCTACCCCTTTATCTAGATTTACTATTGCTATTTTCATATCTGTTAAATTTCCATATGGATCCCAATATGATTTTAAATAGAAGAAGCTATATATAATTGGAATACATAACACTACTATGAAAATAATAATTTTGAAAAATTTTTTATTCTGCATCTTTTTCAACTTCCTTTCTTTTTAAACCATTTACTAAGAAATGCAATATATTATCTGCTATTTCTTTTTCATCTAATTTTTTATAATCTTCATTCCAGTCTATCATTAGTGCAATATACATTTTGTATATTAGAAAGGTCGTAATATCTATATTTTGTACTTCAATTTTATCATTTTGAATTGCAAGCTCTAATTGTTTTCTTATATAATTTTGAATTTCTTTATCCACTATTTTTAAATTATCTTTTAGTTGCTCATTTTTTAATATCTCTGATTCTTTAAATAGCATTTTTAAGAATTTACAATTTTTTTTGTATTTTAACAAATTATATATTACCTGATGTACTGTTTCCATAAAGTCTAATTTTTTAGACTCTACATTTTCAATTATTTTTCTCATATTTTGAAGCTCTTCTTTTATGCAATATTTTAAAAGCTCTTCTTTACTTGAAAAATAAGTATAAACAGTTTTTTTGGTTACTCCTGCTTCACTTGCTATTTCATCCATAGATACTTTTTTAAAGCCGTAATTAGTAAATAATTTTTTTGCTGCATTAAGTATTTGCTCTTCCTTCATAAGCTTTTACTTCCTTTCTATACTAGTATATCATTTCAGTATATTAGTATACTCTCATTTTTATTCTTTGTCAAGAATTTTAGTAATAAAAAAGGAGAAAGTTTATTAAACTCTCTCCTCCTGGATTAAACTAATCTTTCAGCTTCTTCTAATAATTCTTTCATTTCGGTTGATTTGTAGCCATCAACTGGATTTTTATCATCAATATATCTTGCATGTTGTAAAACTTTGTCCATAGATGCTACATTATTAATGTAATCTTCCTCAAAGCCTTCAGCTGGTATTGTGCGAGCAAGCTTATCTGCTAACTCAAATATTTTTTCCATGTAATTCATATTATTCCCTCCACTAAAATATGGTATATATTTATTATAATATATTTTTTATGTTATGTCAATTTCTACTTTTTTATTTTTCTTACAATATTTTTTATTTTATTTAATATTGATTTAAAAAAGCCTATATTCTCATCAATAATTAAACTTTTATTATCTTCAACTTTATCATTTAAATTATTATTATTAAATATTTTATTAGGATTATATTTTTCTCTTTTTTTATTCTCTATTATTTCTAATTGTTTTTTATCATTTTCTTCTATTTTTTTCTTTTCTTGATCAGTTGCCCAATACTTAATAAATATGTTTGCAATTAATACTTTCGTTAGTTGACTTACTTCCTGCTCTTCAAAATTTTTTTTGACATCAAAAAAAAATATATAGTCTCTATCTCTATTATCTAAATACATTTTTATTGTATTTTTAGGTATTTTTTTAATAAATTTTTCCGGAAAATATTTAAAAATTTCTAATATCTCTGTATATGCTTTTGAATACTCCTCTTTTGTATATACCACTTCTTTAATCAGCTCCTTTACCGTATACTAGGTTTTTCTCTACTTTGTTGCTCTTGTTGTGACTTTACATTCTGTCTCTCTTCTGCAGTAGTACTCAAAACTGATGATTGACATATTTCAATTGCTTGAACCTCTGAAATTCCATCTTGTATATCTTGTAATTCAGGAGTGCTCTTCTTGTTATGTAAGTGATCAGCTAAGTTATCTGCATATTGTATAGCGCTTTTAGACCATCCAAATTTAACTGCCAAATAATGAATTTCTCTTGGATTATACAAAAACTCCCCATTCTCATCTTTCATATTTAGAAGCTTTTCGACATTTGATTTTGTTGGTAAACTGCCCACAGACTTTATGTCTTGAATTCGCGGATCATCTTTTCTCATACGCAATGGAATAGCTGACGATGTTTCAAATAGCTTTCCTTGATATTCTGGTATGCAACTAGCATCATCAGCGAATTTGGATTTAATATCTTGTTTAGCTTCTTTTAACTCATCTTTTATTTCACTTTCCACCTGCAATATTGCTTCTTCCTCACTTAAACCTTCATCTATTTTATTTTTTATTCTTTCCTGACGTTGTTCGTTTAACTGTCTCTCAATTTGATGCTCTAAAATACTTCTCGTTTTTTTGTTTATTGTTTGTATATTTCTTTTCAAATTACATTCTGATCCCAAATGAATGCACATTTGTCCAAATAATGGTACATCTATTACAAAGGCATCTTTTGCATATTCTTGAGATGGGTCAATTATCATCCCATAATTAATATCCAATCTTCTATTATTATTTACATTATTATAATTCAATACATTTAAACAAGCACATAATGTACAAAAAGCTATATTCTTCAGTTGTATCCAATCTCTAGCCTCATCTAAAAATCTACCATAATTTTCATAAAACTTCCCAGACTTTTTCATATCCTCAGGATCTTTAGTTTCATAAAATATACTTTCGAACTCTTCTGATTTGGATTTACATTTTTCTGCAAATCCATCACATGCTTTTGCATTTCTGTTTGACATTAACATCCATATTGCAATTTCTGATATTAATTGTCTCTGTATTCCTAAATCATCTACTCCGCCTAATTCAGCATTACTTTTAGCTCTTGCCCTAGAATACTGGGACATCATTGTTTCTGTTATATTTTGTGGTATTACAATAAATCTATTATTATATCCTGACGCATTTTCTTTAAATTGTTTCTCTAAAAAATCTTGCATTTCAGCCTCTTTTTTTAGTTGACAATATCTTTCAACAGCATAATGTTGTCTTAGATGTATATGCCTATAACTTGTAATTGCGTCAGCAGTAGCTTTTGACTTACCTTTATTATTCATACAAATTTTCCTCTTTCTTTTGTGTTCTTTCTATATATGCTTCTCTTTTTTCTCTTTTAATTTCATATTCAATCCTCAATTTATACCATTCATAATACCAGCATTTATTATCCAAATCTGGCATCTGTAATTGTTCCCATTACTTCTGCGCTATTTTTTTAATATTTCTTGCTTTTTTAATTTGTAAAAAATATATTGATACTATATATAATATTACTGCAAGTATTATTAACACTATTAAAATTTTCTCTTTTGCTTACTTTTATATTTATATTAATTCTTCCATAATTTTATCATAATAATCATATAAGTCAATTGTATAATTATATTTTTTTATTTTTTCAATTTTCTTTAATTATTAATTTTAATAATTGAATTCATTATTACCAGAGTTACTGATGTATAGTTATTCCATGTATCTGCTACTATATTTATGCCATCTCAAACTGTAATTTTTATTTCATATTTACTGTTTATTCTCTTATAAAACACTTTCTCCTCCTATTACTTCTCCAGTAGTTGCATCTATATAATAAGTAAATTTCTCATCGTTTATATTATAACTTCCGTCAGATTTATTTATATTATCTGGTATATCATATATTGCTTTTACTTGCCAAGCCATTCTAATTCGTGACTCTGTACGATAAAACACCCACTTTTCATATGGATAGTTTTCAGAAGTTTGTTCATGTAATTGTTCATATTCATTTGCTCTAAAATTTGCATATCCATTCATTGATACTATTTTTAATTCTGTCTCTACTTTTTCTATATCATACATTTTATACTTTGCTCTAAGTTTCTGTTCTTCACTCAAAACAATTTCCTCTGCTTTCTCTTTTGTAATTTCAACAGAATTATTTTCAAATTTTTTATTAACAAATGTAAATCCATATACTTCATTTATTTGTGGAATAAATGAAATATGAATACTTTCATACGGGTTTTTTATACCGTTATATTCTTTACAAAAAGTAACATTATATATATATGAATCCTTATCTGAATCTAAATTTGATTCTACCTTTATATAACCATACCCTTTTGTGTCATAACCATACTTTTGTGCTATTTCTTTAGCTGTATTTTTAGCTTCTTCTTTTGTTGTCCTATAATTTGTTATTCCTCTATTCAATATATTATCATTTCGGACACTAAAGCCCTCATCTTCATTCCCCTCAATACTTATAATAATATTTTGTTCCGTAGTAATATTCCAATTAAAACCGTAATCATCTATATGATTTTCTAATTTGATTGTCTTTATTTTATCACTTCCATATCCAAATTTTTCCAATATTTCATTTGCCTTTTTTCTTGCATTGTCTTCTGATATTGTGCTTTGTTTAATCTCGTTTTTATTATTACTATTTTCTGCAGATTCAACAACGACTCTTTCTGGCTCTTTCCATATATTTTTATCATACACTACACTTCCAGCAAAAACTATACCTGAAGTTACAAAAGTTATAATAAGAAATGATGCAATTTTTTTGAAACTTAAAACATTTGATTTCTTTTTATTTAATCCATTTTTTATAACTGTATCAAGTTCATTTGGAATTTCTATTTTACTGTTTAAGTCATTATATAATTTTTTATCTAATTGATCCATAAAAATCTAGACCCCCCTTCTTTAAAGACATGTTTAATATATTCTTTTATTCTTGTTCTTTTTGTTTTAACAGTATTTTCTTTTAATTTTAATATTTCTCCAATTTCTTTATCAGTAAATTTCTCCATATAATATAAAATAATAATTATTCTATCTTCATACTTAAAATTCTTTAAGATAAAATTGAAATCCAAAATTGTTTCAACCTTATCATAATCAGAGCAATTTAAGGAACTATAAGACTCGACATTTTCCAATGCTATAACCTTATTTTTGCATGTTTTTTTATATAAATTATTACATGTGTTAATTAAAATTTTAATTATCCATGGCTTAAAACTTTCTATTTTTTTCAGCTTTTTTATTGATTTAAAAGCAATAATCATTGTTTCTTGTATTGCATCATATATATCTTCATCATTTTTTATTCTTGTCTTTGCTATTTTGTATAAATCTGCTTTTAATAATAATATAAGCTCTGTAAATGCCTCTTTATTACCCTGTTGTGCTCTTTTTACTAGTTCGTCCATCCCTATTTCCTCCTATCATGATATCTTATTTGCAAACTTGATATACCTATAAGACATATTCCACCATAAAAAAAGTTTCATTATTTGATAAATTTGTATTTATTTTAGATTCGCACTTAATAGATGAATTTTAATTTTCTTTGATATATATAAAAAAAACAACTTTCAATTTCTTGAAAATTGCTTTTTGGTAATAATTGCCCATTCTATATCACAAACAAGCTCTGCGACCTTTAATATATTTTATTTTTATGCAACCTTTATTCCAGTATCTCTAACTTCTTTTACAAATGAATTTGAAACTTTTCTATAATCCTCTGCTGTTATTGGATGTGGTTCAATTCTTGTATCTATCTTCCAAGTTAAGCCAATTAATTTCGCTCCATCCTCAATAATATCATTAAAGTCACTTGAAATTACAGCTATATCTATATCGCTATCTTCGTTTTCAGTACCTTTTGCATATGAGCCAAATAATATAATATCATCTATTTTATAATACTTGCTTATCCTCTCTATATATTGTTGTATAGATTTCATTATTTCACTATTAACAGATTTTTTAGCCATATATATACCTCCTCTATATTTTTTACTTGCTTGGCAGTATACTCATCCGTACATTTTTGGTAAAAGCTTTCTTTATAATCATCATATTTTGCACTTATATTAAACTGTGTATTATTTGTAATTCTGTACTAATCTTTTCATATTCTTATTTTATTTCAGATTTTAAAATGAAATCCGTAATTAGAAAATTCTTCATAACAAAATTATATAATTGGCTAATTGCATCAAAAGACTTGTTATCAATGGCATTTAATACCAATTCAACGAATTTCTGAGCTGGCATATTTTTTAAATGATATTTTTCTCTATAATCCTTATTTCTATATATTTTTTCAATTTTAGTGAATGGTACTGTTGCAATTCTATTTTTATAATAATAATTGTTTATTAATTCCTTTAATAGCATATAATAATTTAAATCATAATTTTCATTATTATCTATTTTATCTTTAATTTCATCCATTAAATCCCAACAAGCATAATTATTAATCATCATCGTTGACTCTTCAGGTGCATCAAATTCCATTTCATAATATTTCAAACTATCTTCTTTTAGTTGTCTTAATTCTCCTGTTTTATCAAATAGAATAATACCATTTCCATACATATTGGCATCTGCAAGTCTTCGTCTTTGTTTAAAATCATTCTCTAAATATTTATATGATTGACTTAGTGGATTAATAAAGTATTCAATCATAATTCCATCTATAATAACATTTCCTCTTTGTTTAAATCCAATGTCTTTTGTTATTATATGTACATCTATATCTGATCTATCTGTATTATTTCCAGTAGCATAACTACCACATAAAATAGCCCCTATAACATAATCCTTTTCTTTGTATTCTTTCAAAAATTTTTCTAATACATTTTTCCAATTCTCCATAAAATACACCTTTCTTAATAAACTTATTCGCGATATTCTCTTGTTTTCCTTTTATATTTTTTACATTCTTCTAATTGCTTATATTTTCCATTGACTTTTATTGCTGATTCAACATTATAACTTTCCCCTTTATATTTTGCTAATCTTTTTATTGCTTTTTGATTTATTAGTATATATTTATAATATTATGCTTTTTTCCCTAAAATAATATTTTCAAATTTGTTACATAAATCTATAATATAATCATACTTTATTATGTTTTTTCTCCAACTTTCTTTTATACTATCTAAACCATAGTAAAGTCCTAATAGTCCACCTAAACAACTACCTATTGTGTCAGTATCATTTCCTAGATTAACCCCCTCTAAAATAGTTGTATTATAATCATTAGATTTCAAAAACATATATAAAACACATTCTAAGGTATTAACTATATAACCATCTGAATTTATATCATCTAAATTTAAAGCTGTAATATCACCTTTTAAAATTCTATCATATCTTTTTAAACTATCTTTTGAAAAATAGTTATAATTCATTTTTTTAGTATTATTATATACCTGCTCTTTTTCTAATCCATTTAATAGTCCTAGAATAAATGAAACATAAATGTAGCAACCTAAAATACTTACTTCGTGTCTATGTGTTATTGATGATACATCTTTTACTATATTATAAATTTCTTTATCATCTTTAATCTTTTTATAATAAATATAGTATGCAATTGGTATCATTCTCATTAATGATCCATTTCCATTACTATATTCACCTTCTTCTCCACAATTCTTTGCTTCATCTAATTTTAATTCATATTTTGCTAATGCTTGTATAGTTGTTCTTCCTATATCAAATACTTTTCCAAGTGGTGTATATTCATTTTTTCTATACCAATTTAAAAATCTATTTCCTATATCAGTTGTATCAATTTCTTCTTTATGTATTATGGAATCCATTGTTGCTAATGTCATTGAAGTATCATCTGACCAACTTCCTAATGGTTGGTTATGTGTTCCATACTCTCTTAAATCTACAACTGGATTTTTTCTTAATTTTTCTCTTGTCATAAACTCAACAGGGACTCCTAAAACATCTCCAACTACAAAACCTATTATTCCATTTTTTATACTTTTATCCATTTTTTGTGTCCTCTCTTGCATTATTTTATAAAGTTTTATCTAAATCTAATATAATATCTTTTTTTATTTTTTCTATATATCCTGTTCTTTTTATAAAATATTATATAACCAAAATTTTATAATTTAAATAGTATAGTGAAAAAAATATATTTCATTAATTCACATTTGATACCACAAAAAAAACAAACCCTTACAGTCTCAATAGAAAGACGTAAAAGTTTGTTTTTCCCTACTTTGGTTGGGCTAGCTAGATTCGAACTAGCGCATGTCAGAGTCAAAGTCTGATGCCTTACCGCTTGGCTATAGCCCAATATATATTTTTTGCAATAAATTTATGGGGTGGAAGATGGGACTCGAACCCACGGTCTTCAGTGCCACAAACTGACGCGTTAACCAACTACGCTACATCCACCATCTTGCATCTCAAAATCAATGCAGTTATTATTTTACTATTTAATCATTTATTTGTCAATAGTTGTAAAAAAATTTTTTATAAAATCCGAATTTTGCTTTCTTTTTAAAATTATATCTAAATAAAAATAATATAAAATACAAAATACTATGTAATTTAACAAATTCTATTATACTTTAAACTGAATTACATTTAATTAATTCCAGGTATTTTGTATTCTATAAATAATTATTCAGCTTCTCTTGCTAAAACTACTAGTCTATATGCATTGTTGGATTGACATGTTACTAAAGAAACCTCTCTTTTACCATTTGTATTTCTTTGATAAAAAGATGTATCTGATTCCTCTGTTGTATACTTATTGTATATTGTATATGCTCTTCTTGTTCCTGTTTCCCAGTCTGTTATATATATAGTATCCCCAACTTGAAGCTTTTTATTACTTCCAAAAAATAATCCACTTCTGTAATTATGCCCCATTATTACAGTATTTCCAACATTATTTAATCCTACACCATATTGAATTGCAACAGATACTTCAATAGCATTGGCATCTGTAACTTGCCAAGATCCGTTTACTTTGTCTCCTAAAATAGGATACTGCAATCTTACTGTTGGCATTTCTATTTTTCCTGCTACATTGTAACCTTTGTATTTTAATGCGTCACTTGAAATTCCTCTTGTGCCTCCATTTTTTGGTGTTTGTTCTTGTATTGCTTGATTTTCCTGTTCATCTGTATATAATGGATCATCTGTTGTTTGATTTACAACATTATCAAATTCATCAGTCAAAAAATTATCTGCATCTGAATTTAATTTATATTTCTGATAATATTTATAACACAAATAACCTGCTGTACCTATAACACCAATTATAAGTACTGCAAGTAATCCGCGTTAGAAATTTATCATATGCGCTCTTACCCATTTTCTCATTCCTTTCGATATTTTTTATTTAATACATTTCTTCTTATACAATTCCTTCTCCTAGTTTTTTACCTGCTATTATATGAAAATGCATATGCATAACTGTTTGACCAGCATTTTCTCCACAATTATTTATTACTCTAAATCCTTCTTTGGCAAAGCCTTCTTTTTTTGCTATTTTATTTATTGCTTCATATATTTTTGATATTATATTATCATTTTCTTCAACATCTAAAACATTGTCATAATGTTTTTTAGGAACAACCAAAATATGAATTGGTGCCTGTGGATTCAAATCCTTAAATGCTGTTACATTTTCATCTTCATATACTATCGTTGATGGAATTTCACCATTTGCTATTTTACAAAAAATACAATCACTCATATTACTTCCTTCTTTCGTCTAATTTCATTTACTTTTTTATTATAACATATTAACATATTTTTTTCTACGCCAATTTATTTTTTTATTTACTTTTTGGGGACGGTCCTGCTTTCCCTTTTTCAGGACCGTCCCCGCTTTTTTCTTACTCCCATGCTTAATTTGGCAGGACCGTCCCGTTTTTTGTTTTTTTCTTTTCAAGGACCGTCCCATTTTTTCCCAAAAAAACAACATATTCAATTTTGAATATGTTGTTTTCTTTTTATTCTTCTATTAAAACTGCTTTTATTCTTCTTACTCCTGCTGAGCTTGATTCTTCTTTTTTTATTTTGAATTTTCCTAGCTCTGATGTATTGCTTACATGAGGTCCACCGCATATTTCTGTTGATACATCTCCTATTTTGTATACAGTTACTATATCTGGATATCTTTCTATAAATTCACATTCTGCCCCCATTTTTATTGCTTCTTCTTTTGGCATTTCTAATTTTTCTACTGGAATTGCCATTTTTATGTATTCATTTACTAGGTCTTCTGTTTGTTGTTTTTCTTCTGGTGTCATTTTGCTATCATGTGAAAAATCAAATCTCATTCTTTCTGCTGTTATGTTGCTTCCTTTTTGATGTACATGACTTCCTAGTACTTTCTTTAATGCTGCATTTAATAAATGTGTTGCTGTGTGGTATTTTGTTTCCATTTCTCCTGTTGAAGCAAGTCCACCTTTGAATTTTTGCTCTGCACCTTTTCTTGATAATGCTTGATGCTCTTCAAATTTCTTTTTGAATCCTCCTATATCAACAGTTAAACCTTGCTCTTTGGCAAGCTCTTCTGTAAGTTCAATTGGAAATCCATATGTATCATATAATTTAAATGCAATATCTTTTGATATTTCTGTTCCTTCTATATTTCTTGTTAATTTTTCAAATTCACGTAAACCTTTTTCTAAGGTTTTATTAAATTTATTTTTTTCATTAGCTAAAACTTCTAATATAGCTTTTTCATTTCTTTCAAGCTCTTTGTAATATGGCTTATATTCATCAATTACAACTTTTGCAAGCTCTTGTTCCCAATTGCTGTTTATATCTATATCTAATTTTTTAGCATAACGAATCATTCTTCTTATTAATCTTCTTAATATGTAACCTTGGTCTGTGTTTGAAGGTTTTATTCCTGCATCATCACCACTTAATATTACAACAGCTCTTATGTGATCTGCTATAATTCTCATGCTTCTTGTATATTTTTCATCATCATAATTTTTTTCAGAAACTTCTTCTATTTTTTTAATTAAATCTGTCCATATTGATGATTTATAGTTATCTGTTTGTCCTTCAAGTACTGCAACAACTCTTTCAACACCCATTCCAGTATCAACATTTTTATTTTTTAATGGTTCAAATGTTCCGTCTGGTTTATGATTGTATTGCATAAATACATTGTTCCATATTTCTACCCAGTTGTCATTTTCTGGATCGAAATCAGATGGAACTTCTTCATCACTTCTCCAGTAGAATATTTCAGTATCTGGTCCACATGGTCCTGTAAGTTCCATGTTTGGCCACCAGTTATCATCTTCTCCTAAAAATGCAATTCTGTTTTCTGGAATTCCCAATGATTTCCATAAATCTGCTGATTCATTATCTGCTGGTACTATATCGTTTCCTTTAAATACAGTTACAGATAATTTTTCAACTGGTATTTTTAAGTATTTTGTTAATAATTCAAAACTCCATGTTATAGATTCTTTTTTGAAGTAATCTCCTAAAGACCAATTTCCTAACATTTCAAAAAATGTATGATGTGTTTTATCTCCAACTTCATCTAAATCATTTGTTCTAAAACATTTTTGAACATCTGTTAAACGTGTTCCTTCTGGATGAGGCTCTCCTTTTAAGTATGGTACTAATGGTTGCATACCTGCTGTATTAAATAAACAAGTTGGATCATTTTCTGGAATTACTGGAGCACTTGGTATTATCTTATGTCCACGCTCTTCAAAAAATTTTAAGTATATATTTTTTAAATCTACTTTTTCCATATATTTTTTCGACTCCCTTTTTTAACAATTTTTCGTCAATTATATTACAAAATTGAGGAAAATGCAATAGTTTAAAAATACACATAATTTAAAATTATCTGAATAACGCAAGAAAAGAGACCCGAGCAAATAAATTGACTCGAATCTCCTTCTTTTGGCCTCAAAAATTCATCAAAATCTACTAAATCTTTTTGAATTTCGGAGCACCTTTGCACAATATCAGTGCCAACTTAGCAATACAAGATTGTGGCCAGGCGTATTTGTCTCTAAAAGCCTCATCGTGATTCATAGCATACAGAAAATGATTATAGTTCTCGGTCGAAACGACGAGTGTTCTGTTTACAATTTCTGCATCTCTTCTAATCAGTGTGATTCCTTTATCGATTTCGGATCCTTTTGCAACGAAACATAATCCTCTCTCATCAATAAAAATACAATCTTCCCGATTGTTTTCCTCATTAATGATTGTTATGTCGCAGTTTTCTCCCCGAAAAAATGGAACTTGATTGCTGACCAGGTCTCTAAAGAGCCCTCTTAAAATATCGTTGTAGGCATATGCGTCCATTTTGTTATCCACCTTTCTTACAGTACAACACTTATATTCCTTCTATATCAACTGACATTTAGCCAGATTATAATGATTAATATATATATTATATTTCTTTTTATGTAAACTGTCAAGTTTTTCATATTTTTTCTACTTATGCTTTATTTTACTTTTTGTAAATTGCTCTAATTATCTTTATTATCTCTTTCCTACTAACTAATTTATCAATTTTAGCTTTCAACTTAATAAACTTAACATTTATTGCATCAGAAATAATATTGGCTGTTGCCTCATTTTCCGCTAAAATAATTGTATAACCATTTATTATATCCATACAATTTACAGATATATAATCTACATTATTTTCATCTTTTACTTTTTTTAAAATTGCTCTTACTTTTTCTTCATTTCTATTTAAAAATTCCTCTACATTTGCAATTTCTAATTGTCCCATTGACCAAGAAATAGTTATAAACTCATCTTTGAATTCCACTTCCATTTCTTCTCTTAATCTGTCTGTAATTTCTGATTTTTTTATAAAAATTGCTTTTGTTTTTTCTTCTGTTATTTCAGGATATTTTTGTTTTAACCAATGTGCCATATCTTTGTCTTTTTGCGTTGTCATACTTATTTTTAAGTTCATTGTATTTGAAATTATTCCATTATATAAAAGTATTGCTGACTCTCTTGAAATATCAATATTATTATTTTTAAATCGCTCTGCAACTAAGGTTGCTGCTGCACCAATCATTTCAATTTGAATTTTAATATCTTTTTGTTTTGATAACCATTCATTCATTTTATGATGGTCTATTACCTCTTTAATTTGATTAGCATTTATGGCCTTAGGCAAATACCTTAATCCATTTGTATCAACTAATATAACTTCATCATCACTAAATATTTGCGATACAGTTTTTAATTCAATTCCATATGTCTCTAAAACAATTTGAACTTCTTTTCTCGCTTGTCCTTCATAGTAATATTCTGCGTTATAACCCATTTTTCTTAGTAATTCCGCATATGCATACATTGAAGATATCCCATCAATGTCAGGTTTTATGTATGATGTTACTATTTTTCTCATAAAATCCCCTCACTTTTATTTTTAATAATAATATAATAAATAAAAAACATCAAGAAAAATCCTTGAAATTTTTTATTTGTATAACTATTCAATTTCTTTTAATTTTTTATAACTATATATAGAAAGTATCAAAAATACAACTGTTGCAATTATAATAATTATACTATATTCATTATCTGATCCAGTTGCTGGTAACATTTTATTTGCTTTACTTGAATCATTTTTCTGTATTTTGCTATTGTTAGAATCAGTATTACTAATTATACCATTATTATTATCTTGTTTTGAACTACTTGTATCATTACCATTTATTTCAGAATTACCAGATTTTTCATCATCGTTATTGTCAGATTTTGAATCTTCATTCTTTTTATTATTCTCATCATCTGATTTTGAGTCCTCATCCCTTTTATTATTCTCATCATCTGATTTTGAATTCTCATCTTTTTTATTATTCTCATCATCTAATTTTGAGTCCTCGTCTTTTTTATTATTATCATCATCTGATTTTGAGTCATTATCTTTTTTATTATCGTCATCAAATTTTGAATCTTCATCTTTTTTATTATTATCATCATCTGATTTTGAGTCTTCGTCTTTTTTATTGTCATCATCATCAGATTTTGAATCATTATCTTTTTTTACAATTTCAATTTTCTTTTCTGTTGATGAACTATTTCCAGCATTGTCAGTTGTTGTTACTTTTACTGTGTAAGTTCCAATATTTGATAAAATAATTCCTGCTTTATTGTCAACATTAATATTCTTTCCATCTTTGTCTTTTATTTCAATATTTGTTCCTTTAACACCAGACAAAGTATCTGCTCCAGCTTTATATGTTACATTTGCTCCCTCATAATATTTATCACTTTCTTTATTATTGCTTATTGTAATTTCAGGATTAGATGGTTTCGTTTTATCTATCATAACATTAAGTTTTACTGCTCTACATTCTTTTCCATCTTTTATTTTTGTTAAGTATATTTCATGCTTTCCTTCTTTACTTATTGTTAATATATGATCATTATTATCTTGAATTTTTTCCATATTTTTTATTTCTTCCTGTGTAAATGATGTACTTGTTATTGATAATTTAAATGGTTCATTAATGCCGGCCATTGTCATTTGATCTTTTATTGTAAGTTGAACATCTTTATTTAACCAAACATCACATTGTGTTTTAGTATCGCTAATCAATAAACAAGCTGAACTGCTTCCAGAACAGTATAGTTCATAATTACCAGCTTTGTCTTCACAATATACCCATAAGTATTTGTCATTTTGACTTCCAATTGAATCCCCATTTTTTATTGATGTCCATGATGAATCTTTAGTGTTTGGTTCAATGTTATGGTCTGTCCACTTGTATTTTAAAGAACTTTCATTAACACCTGATGAATATTTATCTGTAACATTAATTTTTAATTTACCAGACCCTACATCCTTTACTGTTATTTCAGGTTCACTAGTATCTTTGTATTCAGTTACACCTTCAATTCCTGTTAATCCATCTTCAATATATAAGTCCTCATAAGATACATAGAATTTACCATTAGTTCCCCAATCTTTTCCCCATGAATTTTGTACAATATATGCACCATCTGTACTAGGTCTGTTTGATGCTGGGAAATTATTTTTTGAATATGTATCATCCCATCCTACAATTACAACAGAATGATTTGAACCATTAGTTGTTCTTGTTTTATTAAAACAAACCTTATTTCCATTTGAACCATCTTTAATTCCAACAGTTTGAACTCCACATCTTATTCCACCATTTTCCATTATGAAATTTTTATATTCTGCTCTTATTTCATTAACTTGAGCTTTTGTAAGAGTGTTATTGCTTCCATCTTTATATACTAGGCTATTATTATTATATTCTTTTTTTATTGCTGGAAGAGTCTTTGTCAAACAAACATTACCAGATGCTCTTTTTCCACCAGATGTAACATCTAAATCAGGTTGTAACTTTTCCATTGCATTTACTATTAGACTACTTTCGGCTACTCCTTCTATTTTTAAAATATCATCTTCAGTTTTTTTAGATCCATATATTTCACTTAACACCTTTTCTGTTTTATCTGTTAACACTGGACAATAATCTCCATCTCCTTTAGCTGTTAAGACTGAAAATACTGGATTCTTTTTTATAAAACCATATTTTCCTTTCTTTTGACCTAATTTTACATGTGATTCCATTACAGTTGCAATTGACATATGTGGGCATATTCCATTTTGATATTGATTTTTTACTACAAGTGATATTTCTGATGTTAAATCATATTTTTGTGGTATAGCTACTGCATATGTTCTATTTACCATATTTGCAATAAATGATTCAATTAACATTATTACTAATATGAAAAAAACAATTAAATTAAATTTGAATTTTATTCTTCTACTCATAAGTATAATTCCTCCTTTATTTTTTATATTAAAATATTCAAATATTTTTAAACTTCCAATAAAAAACAAAAAGAGATTTGAAACCTCAAATCTCTTTTGTTGAAATGTATTAAATTTTGTTTTTACAAGCAATTAAATTCAAACATAATAATACTTGCCAAATATATTATCATCTTTTTAAGTGATTTTCAAGAACTCTACAAATATTTAATAAAAAATTTACATTAAACAATCCTGTTTTGCCTCACTTACAGTCACTTTTGCTATTTTATTTATTAAATCATTTTTATCTGTTTTATGCTTTACTACTATATAATTTGTTGTATGACCTTTTAGGTATTCTCCTTCACGCTCTTCGAATAAAACTTCTACTTGTTTACCTATATATTTTTTATTGTAATTGTATTCATTTTCGTTTGATAATTCTATTAATTTTTTGCTACGCTCTTCTTTTATTTTCCCATCTACTTGATTTGGCATTACTGCTGCTTTTGTTCCTTTTCTTTGTGAATATTTGAATATGTGCATTTTATAAAATGCTATTTCTTTTAAAAATTCATATGTTGTATTAAACTCCTCATCTGTTTCGCCTGGAAATCCAACTATAATATCTGTTGTTAATGCAGCATTTGGAAATTTTGCTCTTAGTCTTTTTGTTACTGCTTTAAATTCTTCTGTTGTATATCTTCTGTTCATTCTTTTTAATGTTTCTGTGCATCCGCTCTGTAATGATAAATGAAAATGGTCACATATTTTATCTAATTTTGATAATCTTTCCACAAACTCATCTGTAATTATTGTTGGCTCTATTGAACCTAATCGTATTCTATGTAATCCTTGTATTTTATTTATTTCCTCAAGTAAATCTATTAATCCAATATTTTCCCCTTTAAAATCTCTTCCGTATGATGCTATATGAATTCCTGTTATCACAACTTCATTTATTCCTTCTTCTACAACCTTTTTTATTTCTTCTATTACATTTTCTATTTTTCTACTACGAATATGACCTCTTGCATATGGAATTAAACAATAAGAGCAAAATCTGTCACATCCATCTTGTACTTTTATAACAGCTCTTGTTTTTTCAGTATATGTTGTTGTTCCAAGCTCTACATAATCTAATTTATACATTACATCTGATACAAGGTCTTCTGCTCCTTTTTGTGATATATGATTTTCTACTATTTGTATAATATCATTTTTTTCGTTATTTCCAATTATTAAATCTATCTCCGGTATTTTTTTAAGCTCATCTTTTGCAACTTGTGCATAACATCCACATGCTACCAATGTTGCATCTTTATTTATTTCTTTTGCTCTTCTAAGCATTTGTCTTGACTTTCTATCTGCAACATTTGTTACTGTACATGTATTAACTATGTAAACATCTGCATATTCGTCAAATTCAACAACTTCATATCCATGCTCTATAAATTTTTGTGCCATTGCATTAGTTTCGTATTGATTTACTTTACATCCTAAAGAGCAAAACGCTACTTTTTTTACTTCGTTCATTTTTATACCTCTCTTATTCATTCAATGTTTATAATTATAACATCTTATGTGAAATATGTAAAGCAATGAAAATATATACTAAAATCTTACATCTTCTTTATTTTTTCAGGACCGTCCCATTAATTACATTAATTAACTGGCAAAGCTTTTCTTATTTCTTACTCTCATAATTGATTCGGCAGGACCGTCCCCGTTTTTTTTATTATAAATTTCCAATTTCAGGGTTGTATTTTATGTAAACTTGTAGTATAATAGTTTTATATGGTTTTTAAAGGGGGATTTTTAATGTCTAAGACAAAAAAAATTATTATTTTATTAATTTCTTCAGTTTTATTTTTATTATTATTTTCAATAAAAAGTGATGCATATTGCTGGCCTATTGCTAATAGTAATGGTACTATTGATTATAATAGTAGTTATATTGAATATGGTTACGGAAAAAGAGTTTATTCTGTAGATACAAATTTATGGAAAAATGAAGTGAATTATTGTAAAACGGAAAATCATCATGGTGTAGATATAACAGGTACACCTGGTGCAACATATAAAATCGTATCAGTTTCTAATGGTACAGTTATTGCAACTAGTGCAAATAGATCAACATGTGCAGGAACATCCTTTGCCAACAATAATCAAAGACAAGGACCTAATCATTCAAATGGTGGCGGTTACGGAAACTATGTTCTTGTAAAAGATAATAACTCAAATTTTGTATTTGTTTATGCGCATTTATCACCTAATTCATTAACTGTAAAAAAAGGTGATTCTGTAAGCATGGGTCAAGTTTTAGGAACAATGGGTAGTAGTGGTGACGCAGGACATATGCATTTACATTTTGAAATAAGAAGAAACATTGCATCTGCATTGGCAACACCTTCTTCTTCAACAAGCAATATGAAAACAACTTCTGCATTTGATTATGAAAGTAATTCAAGTGTTTCAATAAATCCAGTAAAATATATTTATACAAAACAAATGGCAACAGATTTTGTTACAAATTTATATCAAAATATTTTGGGGAGAAATCCTGAAACAACTGGATTAAATAACTGGGTTAATCGTTTAATGACAGGTACATCACAAAGTACAATTGTTGCATCATTTTATAATAGTAAAGAATTCCAAAATAAAAACTATTCTAATGAACAATTTGTTGAAAAATTATACAATGGATGTTTACAAAGAAATAGCGATATTGGTGGTAAATCTCATTTTGTTACATTACTAAATAATGGACGCTCTCGTTCAGATATAATAAATAGCTTTGTAAAATCACAAGAATTTAAAAATTTAACAACAAAATTCTATGCTCAAGATTTTGTTGCAAAATCTTATGAATATGTACTTGGAAGAAAAGTTGATGCAAGTGGAAAAAATCATTGGACAAGATTATTAATGAGCTCAAACTCTCCTGCAACAATTTTAAATACATTATATAACAGCTCAGAATTTACTAATAAAAGATATAGCAATGACAATTATGTAGAAAAATTATACAGTGGTTGCTTACATAGAACTAGTGATGCCGGAGGAAAAAATAACAATATAAGACTTTTAAATGCTGGAACTTCAAGAGCTGATTTACTAAAAAGATTCACAAGCTCAAAAGAATATCAAAGATTAGTTGCTAAAAACTATGGATTATCAAATATCGGATTATAATTATAAAAAAAACAAATCATAATATTGATATGATTTGTTTTTTTTTATATACTATATTTGAGGAGGTATACTTATGAAAAAAGAAAAGCACTCTAAACCACCACAAAGTAGAAATTTTGTAATAAATATTCTTATTATAATTTGTATTATTGTAATAATATTTTCTTTATATAATATTGGTTCATGGTTTATTGAAAATAAAAAAGGAACTGATTTAATATCTAATATTCAAAGTCAAGTTACTATAACATCAGAAGATATTTCAGTTAATAATTTAAATGTAAAAAAATTAAATTATGATTTTACAAATCTTCTATCAGAAAATTCAAGAACTGTTGGATGGGTTAATGTAAAAAATACAAATATAAATTATCCTGTAGTAAAATATACCGATAATGACTATTATTTAAATCACTCCTTTGATAATACAGAAAATTCTGCCGGATGGGTATTTGCAGATTATCAAAATCAATGTGATGGATCTGATTATAATACAGTAATATATGGCCATAACAGAAAAGATAAGAGCATGTTTGGTAGTTTGAAAAATGTATTAAAATCTGATTGGTATTCAAATGAAGATAATTTATATATAAACTTTTCAACATTAAATGAAAGTCATGTTTATAAAATTTTTTCAACAATTATTTGTAATGAAAAAGATGTTGGAGCTTATACTAAAACACAATTTACCGATGATACCGACTTTTCAAATTATATACAAATGTTAAATAATTCTAGTAATCATAATTTTAAAACAGACATTTCAGAAACTTCACATATTATAACCTTATACACTTGTCATGGATTAAATAATCAACGACTTTTAGTATATGCCACATTAGTTGAATAATTTAGAGTTACATGTACAGTAAAAAAATAAGCGAAGATTAAATTAAATCATCGCTTATTTCCTTTTTATAGTGAAACATTTTGGGGTTCACTTCAAAAATCATCTTCTTATTTTTTTAGCACTCTAACTTTCCTTTTATTCTCTTTCACCATAATAAGCTTGAAGCATTAATTCCTTAATTTCATGAACTAATGGAACACGTGGATTTGCAGTTGTACATTGGTCTTCAAAAGCCATTTCTGATAATTTATCAACTTTTGCTAAGAATTCTTGTTCATCTACGCCTGCTTCTCTTAATGTTTTTGGAATATTTAAATCTCTATTTAATTCTTTTACAGCTTCTATTAAAGAATCTACACCTTGCTCTGTTGTTTTTGCTTTTAACCCTAATCTTTTAGCTATATCTGCATATTTTTGATCAGCTATAAAATATTCGTATTTAGGGAAGGACACAAATTTTGTTGGTTTTGTTGCATTATATCTTATTACATATGGAAGGATTATTGCATTTGCTCTTCCATGTGGTATGTGGAATTCTCCTCCTAATTTATGTGCTATTGAATGATTTACTCCTAAAAATGCATTAGAAAACGCCATTCCAGCTATGCAACTTGCATTATGCATTTTTTCTCTTGCATATTGATTATCTCCGTTGTTATATGCCTCTCTAATATTTTTATATACTAACTCAATCGCTTTCATTGCTAAACCATCTGTAAAATCTGATGCCATATTAGAAACATACGACTCTAAACCGTGTGTTAAAACATCCATACCAGTATCTGCTGTTACGCTCTTTGGTAAGCTTTTAACTAAATCTGGATCAATTATTGCTACATCTGGTGTTAATTCGTAATCTGCTAAAGGATATTTTTTATTTATTTTTTTATCTGTTATAACAGCAAAAGATGTAACTTCTGATCCTGTTCCAGAAGTTGTTGGAATACAAACCATTTTTGCCTTTTCACCTAATTTTGGAAATTTGTATGTACGCTTACGAATATCCATAAATTTAAGTTTTAATCCCTCTGCATCTGCTTCTGGGTGCTCATAAAATAGCCACATTCCTTTAGCTGCATCAATAGGACTTCCTCCACCTATTGCTATAATTACATCTGGATTAAATGTATTCATCATTTCAACACCTTTTTTTATTGTATCAAAAGATGGATCTGGTTCAACCTCTGCAAATATCTCTGAATGCACATATTGAGATCTTTTTCTTAAATGATATAAAATTTTATCAACATAACCTAATTTAACCATACCTGGATCAGTTACAATAAAAGCTCTTGAAATATCTTGCATTTTTTCTAAGTATGCTATTGATCCAGCTTCAAAATATATTTTTTCTGGAACTTTAAACCATTGCATATTAACTCTCCTTTTTGCTACTCTTTTTATATTTATTAAATTAACTGATGATACATTAGCAGTTGTAGAATTTCCTCCAAATGTTCCACAACCAAGTGTAAGTGATGGCATATTTGTATTATAAATATCTCCTATTGCACCATGTGTTGATGGTGAATTTACTATAATTCTTCCCGCTTTTACAGTTTCTGCAAATTTTTCTATAGTATTTCTATCTTCTGAATGAATTACTGCTGAATGTCCTAATCCACCAAATTCTAACAATTTTTCTGCTAATTCTATTCCTTCATCTGAATTATTTACAATATAATAAGCCAATACTGGACTTAATTTTTCCTTTGAAAATGGATATTCAATTCCAACTCCATTTTCTTTTAGCACTAAAACTTTAGTATCTTGTGGTACTTCAATTCCTGCTCCTTTTGCAATATTATATGGACTTTTTCCAACAATATCTGCATTTAATGCACAACCTTTTTCTTCAATAAACATACTTCCTCGTAATTTTTTAGTTTCACTATCACTTAAGAAATAGCATCCTGCATCTTTCATTAAAGCTTCAAATTCCTTTTGAATATCTTTATCTATTATTACAGATTGTTCTGATGCACAAATCATCCCATTATCAAATGACTTAGACATAACTAAATCATTTACAGATGTTTTCAATTTTGCTGTTTTATCTATATAACAAGGAACATTTCCTGGTCCAACACCTAATGCTGGCTTACCAGATGAATATGCTGCTTTTACCATTCCGGTTCCACCAGTTGCCAATATTAAATTAACATCTGGATGATGCATTAACATATTTGTTGCTGTTATAGATGGCTCTTCAATCCATAAAATACAATTTTCAGGTGCACCAGCTTTTATAGCTGCATCTCTAACTATTTTTGCTGCAGCAACACTACATTTTTGCGCTGATGGATGAAATCCAAAAATTATTACATTTCTTGTCTTAGCTGAAATAATTGATTTAAACATTGTTGTTGAAGTTGGATTAGTTACAGGTGTTACACCTGCAATAATTCCTATTGGCTCTGCTATTTCTTCATAACCTTCTTCTTCATTTTCATTTATTACACCAACTGTTTTATCATATTTTATACTATGATAAATATATTCTGTTGCAAACATATTCTTTGTTATTTTATCTTCATAAATTCCTCTTCCAGTTTCTTCAACTGCCATTTTTGCAAGTTCCATATGATGTTCTAATCCTGCCATAGACATTGCTTTAACAATATTATTTACTTGCTCTTGGTCAAGTTTTAAGTATTCCTCAGATGCTTTTTTAGCTTTTTCTACTAAACTATCAATCATCTTTTTTACTTTGTTATCATCAGTAATTTCGTTTGACATAAATGCCCTCCTTTTATCTATTGTTTTATTGAATTATATTAATAAAAATTATAAAAGTCAAATAAATTTCATCGACCTTTTTTGCACTTTTTCAAAAAGAAAAGATATTTGATAAAAATCAAATATCTTTTCTTTTATTTTACATATTTATCTATGTTTGAATCTGTTAATTTAGTTTTTATTTCTTCAAAATTGTATTTATCATATTTCTTTTGATCTGCACTGTATTCACCATTCTCATCTGTTTCATAAGAATCTAGCTCTATAATTTCGCCATTTGAAATCTTATAATATGTTAATATACCAGTAGACATATTTTCTGATTTTATAATATTATTTGTAGAATCAACTGTTACCTCACAATAATCTACGCCAGCATGTTCTTTTGATGCCTTAACTTTTCCATCTTTGTAACTTACAATAACTGCTATAGAAGAATCCATAACCTGTGAACGTACAATATATTCAGGTTTATTATTTAATTTCATAAAATAATATGTATGATCTTCATCAGCACTAACATTTGTTTTTAACCAATTTTTATCTTTTAATGCTTTTTTTATTGCCTCATTTGCTTCATCAGTATTTTTTAAATCACTATCATTATTTGAATTGTTTTCTACAACATTTTCATTAGTGTTTGCGTTATTTTCTGATTTTTGTGAATTTGATATTTGAGTTTTTAAATCATTTATCTCATTATTTGCTACATTTAATTTATCAAATAAGAAATAACCTCCATATCCAATTCCTGCCACTAATAATATTATAATTATTATTAAAATAATTTGTCCTGCTTTTTTCATTAGTTTTCTCCCTTCTTTTAAATTTGATAAAATCATACCATTGATTCATTTTTTAATCAACTATTTTAAAAAATTTTTTCAATACTATTTAAATTGAATACTTTCAATAAAATTGTTATATACCAACATATTATTATCTACAGATATTTCAGTATCTGAAAATATGCTTACAATATATATTTTACCATTATTTTCGAACCAAAAATCTTTTTGCTTCATCCACTTAGAATCATTTAATACTGTATATGTTATTTGATATCCTTTAAAGTTTCCAATTTTTTCTTTACCTTTACTTATCTCTTTATGTTTTTCTGCATTTTTAACATCATACTTATAATTTTCATTATTGTTTGCAATTTTTTCTAAATCTGCACCATATTTTTCTTTTAATTTATTTGATTCATCTTCTGAGTATTCATATAATTGAATATTTATTAAATCACCATATGAATCATTTGTATACATATTTACTGATTTATCCTCTATGTCAACATTCCATTTACTTGAAACATTAAATATAACACTACCATTGCTCATACTTTCTGTTTTATCTAATTTATTTTTTTCGGCTTTGTTTTGACTTTGTTCAATACTTAAATCAAATTTTCCAACAAGTTCTTTTTCATTGTTTTCACCAAGCAAGTAAATATTAAAGATTATTTTTTTATTATCTGTGCTAAAGTTTGGAAATAATAATTTTTCATTTTTTATCCAATCAGTCCTTGTATATGTGTATTCTGATGATAATAAATCATTTCCAAGCTCATCCTTTACCTCAAATAAAAACTTCTCTTCTTCACTCCATCTTGGATCATTATACTCACTTGAAAGTGCACTTATATCTTTTTTAGGCTCTATTTTATTTTCATCTTTCACACCATTTTGATTAGCAAATATTGTTATATTCATTAATGTTGAAAACTCACTTGTTGAAATTGATGTAACATTCATTGATATTGGGGTATAATTAGTTTTTATCGCAATTCTATTTGTATCTTTTAAATTTTGTTCATCATAAAAACTTACCTTGTTTTCAACTTTATTATTTTTATCTAACTTCAAATCAAAATTCCATTCACCTTTAACTCCAGCTATCTCTGTAACTTTAATATTTAATTCAAAACTATTTAAATTTGATTCAAATTTTTCAATTGAATATAATGTTGAAATTACGTATGTGTTATCATTTCTTTCAAAATTTTGCTTATCAACATCTATATGAATATTTTTATTTACCATAGTATCTACAACTATATTATCACTATTTTTTATAAAATTTAGCTCTTTATTAGATTGTATTTTATAATTTACTATTACTGCATTTTGATCAATTGCATATGTCTCTAATGTAACTGATATATCACTATTTAAAACTTCATCATTTACCGAAACAATACTATTATTATATTTATCTTCATTAATATTAAATAAACCAACTATCGATTTTCCAGTTATAGCTGCATATATTGTACCACTTGCTAATACAACCCCTGCAAATGAAGCTGCAATTGAAGCTACTTTTTTTGCTTTACTAGGTTTTAATTTTATAACATTATTTTTCTTTTCTTCTTTCTTAACAGTATTATTTATAAAATTATCAAACAAGTTATTTATATTATCAGGAACAGTTTCTGTCTTATTAAATAATTTTCTTATTTCTTCATCATTCTTATCATTTTTCATTTTAACACACTCCTTTCTTCTTTTCTAATATTTTCATTATTTCAGCTTTTGCTCTATGTAGTCTTGACTTAACTGTTCCTTTTGGCATCTCTAATATCTTTGCTATTTCATCTTGTTTAAAATCATTATAGTAATATAAAATTACAATTTCTTTTAAATCATTATCTAATTTATCTAAAATCATTTTCATTTCTATTCCTTCATCAAAATTAGATTTTTCTTGAATATTTTCAACATACTCAGATTCAAATGGAATTATCTTGCTTTTCTTTCGCAATATGTCATAACATTTATTAATTATAATTCTTGTCATCCATGTTTTAAAATATTTTTCTTCTTTTAAAGTTTCGATATTCTTATATGCTGTTTCTAACGCATCTTGTAATGCATCTTCAACATCATCTTCATTCTTTAATAAAGCTTTTGCTGTTTTATAAAAACTAAGCCTATTATCATTAATTCCTTTTATAAAAACTTCATTTAAATTTTTTTGGGCCATTTCTTCTCTCCATTTTCTTTTGATTAACTTACTATTCTTCGAATAAATAACTTAACATTCTAATCCAATCAACTCCATATATGTATAATGTTTCTCCATTATAATTAGTACTATATACAGTTATTCTTTCTTTGTATTCATCCCAAGTTTCATTTTCATAATCCCAACCATCATCAATTCCAATCATTTCTCTTACCAAGTCGCTTGATGATACTGGATCTATTACTACCATTTGATAATATATATCGCCTAATAATTTTGCTTCACTATCTGATAATTTTTTTACATTAATTACATAATCATAGTCATCTTCTTCTGTATTATCTAATATATCAACATGCTCTTTTAATGTTGCAGTTTTATTTACTAAATCAACTTCTACATATTTATATCTAACACTATATCCACTGCTTACAGGAATATCAAAATTTTGCTCATATAATGTGAATTTATTTAAATTTCCCTCATTTGTATTTGAAAAATTTTCTTGGTATTCACATTCTTCTTCAGAATTTTCTTGATCATTTGCATCTGAAAAATTTTCTTGATATTCACATTCCTCTTCTTCTACATTGTCATCAGTAAAGTTTTCTTGATATTCACATTCCTCATTTTCAATTGGTTTTTCCTCTACTTTTTTATTATCTTTTACTACTGTTTTTTCTTCTTCATTATCTTTAGTTTCTATTTTATTATCAAGCTCTTCTTTTTCACTACTAGTAGCTACTTCATTACTAGTAGCTACAATTTGATTTTGCTCTGTAATTTTTCCCTCGTTTAAATCTTTTTTAACATTTGCTCCAAATATACTTGTTATGACTACTACAACAGTTCCTACTATACTAAAAATTATTTTTTGTTCCATAAAAATCAACATCCTTTCTTTATTTATTTAACTATTAGACGCACATAAATAAAAAAAGGTTCATTTTATTTTAATTTTTTTAATTTTTTTCAAAGAACAATATTATAATATCCTAATACATATTAAATATCAATAAGGTAAAAAGCAAAAAAGAACTACAATTTTTATAGTTCTATTTTTACTATTTAATTTTTTTAATTAGATTGTATAACTCCATTCTCCTCTTCATGTATAAAGATGTCTGCATTTTTACATAGCATAAATATACCATAATTAAAACCAATCCCCAATTATGTGCATATAATACAAGCAAACTACATCCAAACAATAATATTGATAAACTTATAGTTGATACAACTTCTGTAATTTTATAGGCTTTTGCTCTTCCACAAAAAATACACAATGCGCTTTTTAATATTCTACCTCCATCTAGTGGATAAATAGGAATTAAATTTATAATTGCCAATAATAAATTTATATACATTATATCAACTTTAAAGAAACATATCATTCCCAAAATAAAATTAATTAAAGGACCTGCTATGTATATTATTATTTTTTTTAGCTCTAGTATGTTTGATTTTAATATCTTTTTATTATAATCTACTATTGGATTTATAAATGATATTGAAAATCCTATTGGCTTAATTTCCAGTACTGATGGTTTAAACCCTAAACATACACCAGTAATTAGATGTGCCATTTCGTGTGTAAATGCAAATATCATTAGTAATATGTATAATTTTATCTGATTTGTTAGAAAAAATATTAATGCAAATATTAATATTTTTAAATCTACCTTTATTTGCATATTATCACTTATACTCCTTTTAATAATTCTATTTACAATTATAATTAAACTTTAAAACTGTAATAGATATTCTGGATTAACTGCTCTATTTTCCCTTCTAATTTCAAAATGCAAATGTGGTCCTGTTGCTTTTCCTGTTGACCCAACTTTTGCAATTTCCATTCCTTGATTTACTTTATCCCCCTCTTTTACAAGTAATTCACTACAATGAGCATATACAACAACTACATCATTATTTTGAATCTTTAAATGTATTCCGTAATCACCTTTTGAAGATGCTTCAATTACAGTTCCATCCATAGCTGATATAATACTTGTTCCAGTAGTTGCACCTAAGTCAATTCCTTTATGATTTGCAGAAACAATTTCTGTTGAATTTCTTGTTCCAAATCTCGATGTTACTACACTATTTTGTAATGGATTTATAATATTAAAATTTGTCTTTATGTATTCTGCATCACTTTTCATTTCATCATCTGCTGTAATAAAGTTAGCAGTTTTTTCTATAAAATCTTCTGTACTTCCACCTATCCCAAGTTCCATATTTTGATTACTTGATTGCTCTTGAACTTCAGTAACATTCTGATTTCCATCATCTGTATTTGAATTTTCATTTTGAGTTTGTTCACTACTTTTATCATCTTGATTTTGATTATTTTCACTATTTTGTGATTCCTGGTTTTGTTCACCTTCATTATTCTTATTTAATTTTTTATCTATATCCTCTAATTTTGCACATACATCTGTATATATTTTATTAAAATTCACATCATAATTTAATACACTATTAATATTTGAAATATATATTTTTATTTTCTCATTTGGAGAATTTTTCACATAGTATATTCCACAATATATTAACAAACACACCAATATTTGAATAAACATTTTTTTAACTTTTGAAGTTGGTTCGCTTTTTGTAAAATTATCACTTGATATTCGTAAATCTGTATTCCTGCGTCTTTCTAAAACATCCTCTGCTCTTCTAATACGCTCTTCATCACTAATCAATCTATCCATATTAATAGCATCATTCCTTATCTAAAAAGTATCTCACTATTAATATATGTTTAGTATTAAAATATAATGCTTACAATTAATAATAATCCTAAAATTGCACTTGTACATTTTAATCTTCTCAATTTTCTTTTTACACTTGTATTATCAGGCTCTGTTTCTTTTAAATAATCGGCTATTATCAATTCTGCTTCTTTAATTACAAATTTTTTGTCATCCTCAGTTCTTTCATTTATATTTTTAAATTTATTTGAATACTCATGTTTTTTTGCTTTTTTATTTTCTTTTAATATAATTATAGCCTCCTCAATTGTATTAGATGGTACATCCTTTATTCTTATAATATTTCTCATATTTTCCATACCTATATACCTCCTAAAATTTATATATAGATATTTTTTCCATATTTCGTATTGTTATTCAAAAGTTTTTATAATTCCATCAGAAATTTTTTTTGACAAGTCCATTATTTTTGATAATGAAATATTTTGCAAACATCTAAAATTAAGTTCATTATCATTGTAATCTTTACCAACAACTACTTTTATTCCTATATCGCCTATTTTTTTCTTACTTTTATTAAGACCTCTTCCTATTATAATTCCATCATCTGCAATATATATGTTTCCAATTTCACTTTCTGCAGACAGAGCAGCATCTATTGCTACAACATATGGATTTTTATATTTTAATTTTATTTCTCTCATTTTTTGACTCATATTACTAAATGTTAAATTTTCATTTAGGTCTCCATATACATTAAAATTTTTATCTACGCCTTTTAATAAAGAACCTGTAATTGGTCCTATGCAATCTCCAATAACTCTGTCTGTACCTATACAACAGAAAACTATGTTATTGCCTTTATTCTGCGTGATTTTTGATTTTAGTTTTTTTATAAAATTTATATAATTTTCATCCTCTTTCAAAATTTTCCTCCATATCAATTCTTTATATTAAGAATATGTAGAAAAATTTATTTATATTCATTCAAAAAAATAAAAAGAGCTTTCAAAATTATACAAATAGGCATACTACCTAATAATTATAATTTTGTGCTCTTTTTAAATTTAAATATTATTATTGATTTTTAAATAAAAAACAATTTTCGTCGTGTGAATAAATTACACCTATTGCCTGCAAATACGAGTATATTATTGTTGATCCAACAAATTTCATTCCTCTTTTTTGCAAATCTTTTGAAATTTTATCTGATAATTCAGATGTTGTTTTATTAACTTCATATATTGTTTTATCTTGAGTAAATTGTTTTAAATAATTGTGAAATGTTCCATATTCTGTTTGTATATTTTTAAATATTTTAGCATTAATTATACTAGCGTTAATTTTTAATTTATTTCTTACTATTTTTTCGTTCAATAATAATTCATTTATTTTTTTGCTATCATAATTACATATTTTATCAATATCAAAATTATCATATGCTTTTTCAAAATCCGCTCTTTTATTTAATATACACTCCCACGAAAGCCCTGCTTGAAATGATTCTAATATTAACATTTCAAATAAATATTTTTCATTAAAATTAGGTTTACACCATTCTTCATCATGATATTTTATATATAGTGGATTTTTTAAATTACACCATTTACATCTACTCATAAAGTGTTCCCCCTTCTTATTCTAGAAAGTCTTTTCAATGTTTTGGTATATCTATCTAATTGTATTTTACCGTTATTATCACATTTTTTACATACTTTCAACGAGTTTTATCACATTCTTTTACACGTGTGTTAACACCATTAATTACTTCGTACTCTCTCTTCTCATTTTTATATACCTTTTTTTGTATTTCTTCTGCTAAATTAATACCTAATATTTCTGACATGCCTAATAAATATATTGCTACATCAGCAAGTTCTTCTCCTAAATCATTTTTCTTTTTTCTCCAAGCCTCATATGCCTCTGCAAGCTCTCCATATGTTAAACAGAATTCTTTATTAATATCTGTTGTGTTAAATCCTTTATTTACTTTATTTTGGTATATCTCTTTTTGTAGTTTTTCCAAATCAATCATTTTATCAACTCCTCTATTTTTATTGTTTGAATTTTAACATATTTATAGTCAAAGTTCAATTTAATAAAAACTTAAAAATTTTATTATAAAAAAAGAGATTTAAATTTTCAATAATTTAAATCTCTTTTTATTTTTATCCTTCTATTTGTTTTCTTACTTCTTCAGCAAAGTTTTCTTCTACTTTTTCGATTCCTTCACCTTTTTCTAATCTTGCAAATCTGTTTATTTTTGCATTTTTTTCTTTTAATAATTGAGAAACTTTGATGCTTGGATCTTTTACAAATTCTTGATCTACTAAACAGATTTCTCCGTAGAATTTTCCAATTCTTCCTTGAACCATTTTTTCTGCTATTTCTGCTGGTTTTCCTTCATTCATTGCTTGAACTTTTAATATTTCCATTTCCTTGTCAACTCTTTCAGCTGGAACTGAATCTCTGTCTAAGAATTCAGGTTTTGCAGCAGCTATTTGCATACAAATATCTTTTGCAAGTTCTGGTGTAGCATTTTCCATATCGACTAATACACCAATTTTTCCATCTCCGTGGATATATTTTTCAACTGTTCCTGTTGTTTCAAATCTTTCAAATCTTCTTATTGTCATGTTTTCTCCAATTGTTGCTATTTTGTTTGTTAAAACTTCTTGAACAGTTTTTTCTGGATCTGAAATAGATTTTTCAGCTAATAAATCTTCTACTGTTGCTGGTGCATTTACAGCTATTTGTTTAGCTATATCTGCAACAAATGATTTAAATTCGGCATTTGAAGAAACGAAGTCTGTTTCTGCATTAACTTCAACAACTGCTCCTACTTTTCCATCTTCTGATATATATGCATCTACTAATCCTTCTGCAGCAACTCTGTCAGATTTTTTAGCAGCTTTTGCTATTCCTCTTTCACGTAATAATTCGATAGCTTTTTCCATATCTCCATCTGCTTCTGTTAAAACTTTTTTGCAGTCCATCATACCTGCACCTGTTTTTTCTCTTAATTCTTTTACTTGGCTTGCTGTTACCATTGTAATACCCCTTTCTAAATGTTATTTTTGGAATTACAGTGCTTGTTTTAGCTACTGTAAAAAAATAAGCTCCCACAATATTTTATAATGTAGGAGCAAATATATATCCGCCCTAGCAATTAGGACTGTATTTACTTAATTATTCAGCTGATTCAGTATTTGATTCTGCAGCTACAACTTCTTCAATTGAAGGAGCTTCTGAAACTTCTTCGAAGTTTGTTTCTGTAGTATCTTCTGATTCACCTTGATGTCCTTCAATGATTGCATTTGCCATTACATCTGCAATTAATTTTACAGCACGTATAGCGTCATCATTTCCAGGTATTGCATAATCAACATCCTCTGGGTTACAGTTTGTATCAACTAAACCTACAACTGGAATGTTTAATTTTCTAGCTTCTAATATAGCTATTCTTTCTTTTTTAGGATCTACTACAAATAATACTCCAGGAATTTCTGTCATATCTTTAATTCCACCAAGATTTTTTTGTAATTTGTCCATTTCTTTTTTAAGTAATATTACTTCTTTTTTAGGTAATACATCAAATGTACCATCTTCTTGCATTGTTTCTAATTCGTTAAGTCTTTCAACTCTTTTTCTTATTGTACCAAAGTTTGTTAGCATTCCTCCTAACCATCTTTGATTTACATAGTACATTCCGCTCTTTTCTGCTGCTTCTTTCATGCATTCTTGAGCTTGTTTTTTAGTTCCTACGAAAAGAACTTTCTTTCCTTCTTCTGCTTGACTTCTCATAAAGTCATAAGCTTCATCAATTTTCTTTGATGTTTTTTGTAAATCGATAATATGGATTCCGTTTCTAGCTTGGAATATATATTCAGCCATTTTTGGATCCCATCTTCTAGTTTGATGTCCAAAGTGAACACCAGCTTCTAGTAATTGTTTCATTGCAACTACTGCCATTTTAATTTCCTCCTTTTTGTTTTTACCTCCATAAAAGTTCAAACATTATAAAAAACTTATAGTTTTATAAGCACATTTTTATAACTAGTTTTATGTGTGTATTTTTAACGAAATTATTATACCAGCATTTTCCATAAAAAGCAAGTGTTTTCACAAATTATTTTCTACTATAACAATCAAAAAATGTTTTTAATTCCTAATTGTAAATAAAAAATATATATGATATCCTATATATATAATCTACGAAAGGAAAAATTGTAAAATGAACTTTTATAATATGAATAAATCATTGGGACTTGCCCAAGATATTGATATTGATAAGGAAGCTTATTATTCAACAAACATCTTTATATTAAGTGATAATTCACAGATTTTAACTCAAAATTTTATGCTTCCTAATATTTCTAGAAAATTAGGATCTTACATTATTTTAGATCATAATAATGAAATGTATAATCTTACGCAAAATGTATTTAGCTCTTATGGATATAGTATTGAAAAACTTAATCTTGAAACATCATACAATTCATTTTCGTCTATTGAAAACGAGAATGATATTATTAATTTTTCTAATTCTATTTTAAAAAATAGCGCTTATCTTAGAAAACTTTTAAATACTAAATATAAAGGAAATAATGATTTCTACAAAAAAATAGAATTAATATTACGTTTAATTTTAATATATATGATGGATAAAGCACCTTATGAAAAAAGAAATTTTAATTTTTTAAAGAAAATAGTGCTAAAACTACATCAAAATGATTTAGCATATTTTAAGAAAATATTTAGTAATATTAGTGTTTCTTTAGAAACAAATACCAGTATTTACTTCTTAGATCATCTAACGGAAGATTATTACAACGAACTAATATCAGCTCTCGCAAAATTAGTATCTGATTATCCGGAAAGCAATGCCAGCCAAAATACAGCTTTATCAAAAGTTGAAGATTTTTATAATGAAAATAAATTAGCAGTATTATTCATAGATACATCAGATAGATTAGTTGAAAACTCAATGTTTTGTAGTAAATTAGAAGATTACTTAAAAAATGCTAATGATTCTAGAACTATTCCAATTTTTTTAACTTATGTTTCATTAGAAAACGTAGGATATATTAATAATTTATCAATCATAACAAGATATTTTAGAAATCCAAATATCCTACATATTGTTAATTTTAGTAGTGTAGCAAAGATAATAAATTTATATAAAAAATCTTTACAAGATATCTTTAATGATATCCCATATGGTATTATTTTTTCAACAGCAAATGAAAAGAATATAAAATATATGCCAAAATTGCTAATGAATCCTGCTGTATCTGAAATGATGAATCAAATATTAGTTAATAATAAATACTGTATTGTTTATAGAAAAAAAACTAAAACTACATTAGAACCTATAATGTCAGAAACAGAACAGATTACAAATCAAGATACATCTCCACAAAATTCATCTCAAAGTTTTTCAAACACACAATTAGATTCTGTTGAAACTGAAGATGAATTACTTGCACTACTAAAACATGATATAGACTCTGAAAAAGATTCATTAAAGAAAAAACACTTCACTGAATTATATAACTTTTTTTCAAGAGCATAAAAAGGATGCTAAACATAGCATCCTTTTTTTATATCATCATACAATATATACAACTTAAGATTAATTGAATAATTACTATTATGTTTGTAATCTTAAAGATTTTTTCAATTTTTGCTCTTTGTTGTATAGTATTATAAAACTTTCCAATTTGAACCTCATTTAATTTCATATACCCTTCTATATCATCAATGTACACTGACTTTCCACTGCTTTTGCTATAATGCGAATACTTTTTTTTAGGTGCTATATTTTTATATAATCCATTGGATATAATTCCACCTATAATATTTCCAATTCCAATAGTAATAACATAAAAAACAACTATATATGAATATTTACTACTATTCATCATCTTTTTTATAGCATCCGGTAAATTGTTTGAAAAAATTATCATAGCCAACATAGTCACATATGCACATATAAATCCAATTACTAGTGATAAAGATTCCACGCGTAAGAATTTTCTTTTGATTGTTTTATCATAACGATTTGGGCAGTTCTCTAATATTTTTAAAATATCTGACTTATATTTATAAATTTCTTCCTCATATTCAGATCCTTCAAAAGAATATGAAATCTTATCTTCATTAAAATATAAATATATAGATATTCTTCTATATTCACTATTTGAAAGTAACTCATTATTATTCTTTTTATTTGAAAGTGATGATGTTAAAAAATTAATATCAATTTCCTTTATGTTAGATTTATTAATTGTTTTTAATTGTTCTTTAAACCACTCAAAATTATCTTTTTTTAGCTCCTCACCTGAATGCAAAACAATTTTGTAATTTAAAATATTATCTGCACCTCGAAATACATCTGCTTTATGCTTTTTATAATATTTTAATTTCTCATTATATGCATATAATTTGCCATAATGCTCTTTTTCTCCTTCTAAATATTCTGCTATTTTTATAATCGTATCTATAGAAATTATTTTATTATTAATTGCATCAAAATTCATTTTAATCTCCTTAATTAGATTATTCTTTTGTAATTTTTATTAAATTTTCAATAATCTATAATCTCAAAAAAACTTTTTTACTAATCAGCTACCTTACTTTGTGCTAATTTCATTGACAATAGCTTACTTATACCATTTTCTTCCATTGTAACACCATATACTGTATCTGCAGCTTCCATTGTTCCTTTTCTATGTGTTATTACTAAAAATTGTGTATCAGAGCAGAATTTTTTCAAATATTCTGCATATCTATAAACATTAACATCATCAAGAGCTGCTTCAATTTCGTCTAATATACAGAATGGTGCTGGGTTTATTTTTAATATTGCAAACAATAAAGCTATTGCTGTAAAAGCTTTTTCTCCTCCTGATAATAACATCATATTTTGTAATTTTTTACCAGTTGGTTGTGCTTTTATATCAATTCCACATTCCAATACATTATCTTCATCTTCTAATATTAGCTCTGCTTTTCCGCCTCCAAATAATTCAACAAAGACCTCATTAAAGTTCTTGTTTATTAGTTTGAACTTTTCAACAAATTGTTTTTTCATTGTATCTGTTATTTCAGAAATCATTTTCCTAAGTTTAGATATTGTATTTTCTAAATCCAATCTTTGTTCGCACATGAAATCATAACGCTCTTTTGTTTTTTTGTATTCTTCAATTGAATCTACATTAATACTTCCTAAGTCTTTAATTTCCGCTCTTATGTCATTAACTTCTTTTTGTGTAGTTTGAACATTTTCAACTTTCTTATAGTCAGTTGCATTATTTGGTGTTAATTCATATTCTTCCCACAAATTATTAACAACTAAATCTATATCTTGTTCCAATTTTGTCTTTTTAACATCTATTTTTACTAAATTTCCTTTTAAGTCTTCTAATAAATTAAATTGATCTGTAATATCTTCCTCAATTTTATTTAGCTCTTCATTCTTATTAGCTCTATCTAATTTTAATTGCTCTATTTTTTCAGTACTTGTTGATACACTATTTTTTATTTCTATAATTTGATTTTTTAATGATTCAATTTTCTCTTTTAGCTCAATATCTTCTCGTTTTAAATCTTCTATTTGGTCATTTTTTACAGTAATTGCATTATTATAATTTTCAATATCTTTATCTATTCTTTCAATAATCTCATCAATTGAAGATCCACTTTCATCAAATGAAGATACAGATATTTTTAAATTTGTTATATCAAAATTTAAATCATCAATATATTTTTGATTTTCACTATTAGCCTCAGCAAATTCTTTAATTACAATAGACAACTCATTAATTTCTTTTTCTAAATCTTCTACTGAATTTTGAATATTTTGCTTTTGATTTTTAATATCTGCTTTTTGACTTTCAATCTTTTCATTTTCATTTCTTAATTTATTAAGTGTATTTTCTAATCTTAAAATTTGCTCTTCTACAGATAACATTTTTTGTTTTTCTGTTGCATATACAATATTTATCTGTTGAATTTTTTCATCTAATTCTTTTGATTCTTCAACAAACTCTGAAATAGATTCTTCATAATCTTGTTTACTTCTCTTTGTTTCACTTATTTTGTTTTGCAATACTTCTATTTCTTTTGCTAAATTTTCTATTTCTCTACCTCTACCTAAGATATTTACAGTTTTTTGAGCAACAGAACCACCAGTAATTGCTCCTGATGCATTTATTATATCTCCCTGAACAGTAACAATTCTAAATCCATATTTATTTTCTTTTGCAAGAGCTATACCAGTATCCATATTATCAACAATTACAGTTCTTCCCAATAAATTATAAACTATTTGAGTATATTTTTTGTCAAATTTAACAAGATCTGCTGCCACACCAATTACACCTGGAAATTTTCCTTTTATTTTATCAATTTTACTACCTTTAATTGAAGTTATCGGTAAAAAAGAGGCTCTTCCCATATTATTTGCTCTTAAGTGATTTACTAATTTTTTTGCAACTTCTTCATTGTCTGTAACAATATTTTGTAGCATTCCACCTAAAGTCATTTCAATTGCAGTTTCATATTTTTTATCAACTGAAATTAAATTTGCTATAATTCCATGTACACCTTTATTTAAATCTGCATTTTTATCACAATCTGTTAATAATAATTTAACAGCTTTCGCATATCCTTCTTTTTCTTTTTCAGTTTCAATTAAGAATTTTTGTCTAGAATCTTTCATTCTAAGTTCATAAGACATTTTGTCAATTTGCTCATTAAATTCTTTTATTTTATTTTCAATTTCCTCTTTTTTATTAGAGTTTTCCTCTAATTCTTTAGTAGCACTATTTTTTTCAGATTCAATTTTTTGGAACTCTTTTGACATATCTTGCTTTTGTGTTCTAGTTCTATCAAGCTCTGATACAGTCTCTTGTATTTCTGTTTTTATGCTTTTTTGTCTTTTTTCAATATTTTCGAAATTAGCATCTAAAGAACTTATTTCTATGTTTTTTTCATATTTTAAATCAGTATTTTTTTCTATTACTTGCTTTTTAGTTTCAATTTCAAGCTCTTTAGTAGATAGTCCTTTTGTAAGTTTGCTTAATTCAGCTTCCTTTTCTTCAAGCTCTTTTTCAAATTTTTCTTTATTAGAAAATAAAGAATCCTTTTTTTGCTTTTTGGTATCCTTTTCTTCTTGTAAATCTTTTATTTTTTGTTTTGAATCTTCAATTTCTGATAAAAGTCTTTCATTATTTTCTTTATTATGTAATATCTTCTCATTTGAAATTCCTATTTCAGAATTAATTTTTTCTATTTGATTTGTACTTTCAAATCCAATATTTTGACACTTTTCTATTTCTTCAATTAATTCATCTATTTGTTTTTTCAATGTGCCTTTTTTATTTTGAATATTATTTAATTTTTTTTCTTCATCATTTTTTTGATTTTCTAATATTTTTAAATCTTCAACAACTTGCTCAAGTTTTTCTTTATATGTTTCGATATTATGAATAAACAATCCAACTTCAATATCTTTTAAAGATTCATGTAGCTCTAAAAATCTTTTTGCTTTTTCTGATTGAATTCTAAGAGGATCAAGTCCTGCTTCAATTTCAGATAAGATATCATTTATTCTTAATAAATTTAACTTAGTTTGCTCCAATTTTTTTTCAGATTCTGATTTTCTTGCTCTATATTTTACAATACCAGCAGCCTCTTCAAAAATATGTCTTCTATCTTCGGATTTATTACTTAAAATTTCATCAATCTTACCTTGACCTATTATAGAATATCCATCTTTACCTATACCAGTATCCATAAATAGCTCTAAAATATCTTTTAATCTACATGGTGTTTTATTTATAAAGTATCCAGTTTCACCACTTCTATATATCTTTCTTGTGACAATAACCTCTGCGTATTCCACAGGTAACTCACCATCTGTATTATCTATAACAATAGATGCTTCTGCAAATCCCAAAGATTTTCTATTTTGTGTTCCAGCAAAAATAATATCTTCTGATTTCGCACCTCTTAATGATTTCATACTTTGTTCACCAAGAACCCATCTAATACTATCTGAAATATTACTTTTTCCAGATCCATTCGGTCCAATTACAGCGGTAATTCCTGGTTTAAATTCTAAAACTGTTTTATCTGCAAAAGATTTAAATCCTTGCAACTCTAATCTCTTTAAGTACATCTTCTTTCACCTTTCATATGTTGATTTTCTTTGTATATCATATATTAAAATTTGTAATTAATCAAGTGAAAAATTCTATATTTAATAACTCTAAATATCTTTGAAATGGCTTCAACAATAGCCAAATGAGATTTAAGTCGACTGACTTAAATCTCATTTTATTATAACTTTATTTTTAATTATATACTTTCAATAAAATAATCCTGTATCTGTTTTATAAGTTCGCCTTTAACATCTTCAATGCTCATACCTTCAATTTGTGCACCGGCAAGCGTTATATGTCCTCCTCCGCCAAGTTTTTCTAGTATAACTTGAACATTTATATCTCCAATTGAACGACCACTAATAAACACTTTTTCTCCATTTTTTCCAATTACAAAAGATGCACTTATATCACTAATCGTTAATAATGTATCAGCTGCCTTTGCACATATAATGTTTGCATTTGTATCTTTTTTATCATACACTGCAACAGCTATACTATTATATACAACTTCTGCATTTGAAACAATTGATGAAATTGTATTATATGTGTCTAAATCACTTTGGAACCATTTCTTTACTTTTATTATATCAACACCACATCTTCTTAAATATGCTGCAGCATCAAATGTTCTTACACCTGTTTTAAAAGTAAAGTTCTTTGTATCCATCATAATTCCAGCATATAATGCCTCAACCTCTGTTGTAGATAATTTAATATCATTTTTTGAATATACAATAAGTTCTGTAACAAGCTCTGCTGCTGAAGATGCATATACTTCTTGAAGAGATAATATAGGATTTTCAATATATTCAGTACTCATTCTATGATGATCTATAACTACTATTTTACTTGTTTTTTCTAATAATTCTGGTACTTCCACATATGTTCTTCTATTTGTATCAACAACAATCACTAAAGAATTTGAATTTACTTTTTCTAAAGCTACATCTTTACCAATAAACACATCATCATATTCTTTATGCTCTTTAATATTAGCCATAAATTTATCAAGACTCATACCTGTAGTTTCATTAACAATAAATGCATCTTTTTGTAGTGATTTTGCCATTCTATATATACCAAGTGCAGACCCCATACAGTCAATATCGCTATTACTATGACCCATTATTAAAATATTATCTGAATCAATCATAATTTCCTCAAGAGCTTCAGCAACTGTTCTTGCTTTAACTCTTGTTCTTTTTTCTAGCTCTTCAGTTCTTCCACCAAAAAATACATATTTTCCATTTTCTCTTACTACTGCCTGATCTCCTCCACGGCCTAATGCTATGTCTATACCAGCTCTAGCATTTTTATATTTTTGATAATTACTTTCTCCTTCACTAGACATTGATATACTTAAAGTAGCTTGAACCTTTTCTGGAATATTAATTCCTTTTATTGTATCTAGTATACTAAATTTTTCGCTTTCCAATTTTTTTAAATTTTGCTCTTCACACACTAGTACAAAAGTATCTCTTTCGGATTTAACAACAATTCCCTTAAATTCATTAGCCCAATCATATATATTTTTCTCAATTTTAGCTAAAATTTGGCTTTGATCTTCTCCATCAATTCTTTGCATTGTTTCTTCATAATTATCTATTTTAATAACTCCAATGCATACTTTAGTAGACTCTATTTTTTCTGCCAATTTTTCTTTTTCTGTTTCATCAAGAAAATATAATGTAGCCATGTAATTTTTTTCTTCTTTTTTGTCATTTGATTTTGTTTTAATATATTCACCAATTACTTTATATTTTCTTTTTTCAATAACAATATTAGTAATAACTTTATTATCTTTAATTTTTTCGTTATTCTCAATTTCAAGTTTTATTTCTTTTAATAATCTCGCCAAATATTTATTTATATCAAAATTATTAAATTCTTGAACAAACTTTGCATTTTTCCAGATAATATTTCCATTTGTTTCTGCCATTATTAATGGAAATGGTGAATTAATTAATGATCTTTTTGATACTTTATCAACATTAAAGTTTAGCTCTTTAATACGCTCAGATAATTCAGCTTTACGCTTATTATCTGTCCACAATGTATATACTACAATTATTGCATAAATAATTATAGACGGAATTATACATATAGGTTTTAGCATACATATTAATAAAAGCAATATAGCAATTATCACCAAATAAACTTTAGTTTTTGATACTAATGCATCAAAAAATTTCATATTATTATTCGACATCTATATACTCCTTTTCTTTTATCCTCAGATACAAACTATTTTATGCTATTCTGACTGATTTGTCAATTTATTTAGCTCTTCACGCTTTTTATATTTATAGTCCACTAAATCTGTAATCAATACTTTAATAACAGCTGCAACAGGAACTGCTAAAAACATTCCAAGTATTCCAAAATATGCACCACCAATTGTTACCGAAAATATAACAAGTAATGGACTTATTTCTAATGATTCTCCAACAATTTTTGGATTAATAAAGTTAGCATCTATTTGTTGCAATATAATTACAACAATTGTCATTTCAATAGCCTTTGATAAACCTCCAGTAAGTATTGTTAATATAACTGAAATAGCGACTGCAATTATTGCTCCAAAATATGGAATTAAATTAAATAATCCTATAAATAAACCTAACATAACAGCATATTTTACATGCATTATAGACATTGCAACTGAAGTTAATATTGCAACAACAATTGCATCTAAAAATTGACTACTAAGAAACTTGCAAAATATTTCATTTGTTCTATTGAAATACTTTCCAATATTTTTATAAGATTGTTTGCTGAAAAATGCACCTGTTAATTTTCTAAAAAATTCAACAATTTGTTTTCTATCTAGTAATAGATATAATGAAACTACAAAAGAAACAAATATATCAAAAATTCCAGAAGCAAAACTAATTACGCCTTGTGCATATTGACCAATCATATTTAAGTTTATGTAATCTTCTATTTTAAATCCATTAAATTGATTTATAATATTCATAAATCTTTCGCTTTTAAATATTGAATCCTCTGGTAGAGCCATTATACTTTCCTTAATACTTATATAATATGACTGAAAATTATTTACTAAATCTTGAAAGCTCGTTGTAATTGCTGGTACTAAAAATCTAAATCCTATTACGATTAGCAATATAAACAACACATATACTGTAAAAATACTTAGTGGTCTCGCACGTTTTTTTATAAACTTAACTTTTCCATACATTTGCTCAAATTTTCTAGCTGGTATATATAAAATATATGCAATTATTATTCCCACTATAAATGGTGATAATACTGAAAACAGGTTTGAAAACCAAGTTTTTATATCTGCAAAAGAATCTAAAATTTTATATACCAATATGAGCACAAGAGCAAATGAAAACCAATACGTCCATTTACTTATACATTTCTTATCTTTCCTCATAACACTTTATCCTTTCGTTTAATATCTCTATAATTATAACATATATTGTATAAAATTTCCATATTATGTTAAATATATTTTTATAAATAAACTCGGCAAAGTTTCTTATCATAATATCTTCAGAAAAGTCATAAAAAAAATATGTAGATATCATAATCTACATATTTTTTATTTATGAAATTTATTTCATTTTCAAAATTAAAATTCATATATATAACATTCTAAGTTTCTTCTACCAAAACTTGTGCATTGTGAGTAAGAAGACATGTATACATCTAATTTATTGTTTGAAATTGCTCCGCCTCTATCTTGAACTACAAACCAACCACCATTTGGTTGATTAGCGAAATATGGAATATAAATAATTGTTCCTATCGCATATCCTTTTCCTGCTGCTACAGTATACCATGGACTTGCTGTAGCTCCACATGCAGTTTTTGTATTTCCCCCACATGATGCTGCACAATATGCTGAAGTATTCAATGTTGTTACTTTTGGTGTTAATCCTTCAACCTTTGATGCAAGTGATGAACTACTGCCTGATACTTGTGGTGCATTTTCTGCATTTGCTGAAGTACTTATTGATGAAGAACTTCTTGATGTAACTGTTGCTACCTTTTTGTTTCTTATTTCTTTAACACAATTTACTGGATTTTGAATAACATTTTCTGCTATTTGAACTTTTTCTGTCTCTTGTCCATTTAAATATTTTACTTTATATGTTACTTCTTTTGTTCCATCTACACCATTTTGAACTACTTTTTCTTCTTTTTGTCCATCTCCTGTAGATAAATCTTTTGTTTCGGTTTCATATGCTATAGTAGCCTGTTCTTTAATTATTTTTTCTGTTACAGAATTATAATTTGATAATACTTTATCCATTGATAGCTCTTCTGATACAACCTCAGTATTTTGTGTTTCAGAAGTACTAGCATTTTTAGTAATCTTTATTGTTTTATTATCAGATATTTCTTCTTCTGAACCTGGTATTACTTTTTCATTTGGTAATAATATAATGTGATTTTCATCTAAGATTTCTGATATCTTTGTTTTAGATGTTAATACATCCATTTCGTAACCATCTGAAAGAATAATTTTTACACTATTAAGTTTTGAACTTGCTGCCATAACGCCTATTTCCATAATGAATAATAAAATTATGCTTATTGATATAACCTTTCTTAAGGATATCGAAGCTTTATCATCTTTTTTCATAAGAAATTCGTTCCCTCCTTTTTTAAGCAACATGGTTATTATAGCATCGTTTACTTGTTTTGTCAAATTTATGTCTATCTTACACATATTACTTGCCATTTTATACTATATTATATTCAATGTACTGGAAATTTATTCCTACTTTATATTAAATGCATTTAAGGCATTTTGATATGTCACCTTTGCGACCTCTTCAATATCCATTTGTTTTATTTCTGCAATTTTTTTTGCCATATATATAACATTTCTTGAATCATTTCTTTTTCCTCTATTAGGCTCTGGTGATAAATATGGACTATCTGTTTCTATTAATATTTTATTCAATGGAATATTACTTATTATTTCATTTGCATTTTTTGTATTTTTAAAAGTTATTGGTCCTGCAAATGAAGTATAAAAATTTTTATTTAAACCCGTTTTTATTAAATCTGCATTTAGTGGACAACAATGAAATATTCCAGGTCTAACAAATTCTGTATTTTTTATTATTTCTATAGTATCCATTATTGCATCTCTTGTATGAATTACAATTGGTAAATTTAAATTATTAGCAATTTCTATTTGTTTTTTGAATGCATATTTTTGTAATTCTTTTTGATCTTTATTCCAATAATAATCAAGACCAATTTCGCCTATTGCAACAACTTTTGAGTTTGATTTAGCAATTTTCTCAATTTCTAATAATTGGCTTTCTAATTCATCATTTGTTGCAGGAATATCATTTGGTGAGATACCTGAAGTTGTATATATAAAATCATATTTTTTTGCGAGTTCAATACCAATTTTAGAAGATTCTAAACTATATCCAGCACTAACAAATTTCGTTACACCAGATTTATAAATTTCATTAATAATAAAATCTCTATCTTCATTAAACTTTTCATCATCGTAATGTGCATGAGAATCAAATAACTCCAATTCGTATCCTCCTTTTATTTAAATTCAACAATAACTGTAGCTATTGCATAATCTTTTACATGCGAAATACTAACATCTATTTCACTTATAAAATCAATACTTTTTAAATTAACATATGGCTTACCATTTTCATCATTCATAATTTCAATGTCAGTCCAGTTTACACTATATTTATCATCCAATCCTGTAGAAATTGCTTTAAAAATTGCTTCTTTTGCAGCAAATCGTCCTGCATAAGATTGATATTTATTAGTATTTTTTTTCTCACAATATTCAATTTCTTTATTAGTATAAACTCTTTTCTTAAACTTATCACCATATTTTTCGTAAAGATTTTTTACTCTTTCCGTTTCAATTATATCATTACCAATTTTAAATTTCATCTTTTTTCTCCAATTTTTTTAAATTTTTTTAGATATACAGAAGTAATATTTTTCTATATTCATATAGCTTTAAATATTCTTCAATTCACAAACATTAATAAAAACAATACTAACCTACATTTTAAGAAAAAATATCGACAGATTGTCGATATTTTTTCTTAAAATTATTCACATATAAAATATGCTGTATTGATTCCTTCTGTAGAATGCCATTTTCCAAGTACAGTAATTTTCGAAATATCTGAGAATTCATATTTAGGATCTACTATTGTATTTCCATATTGATCAATTACTCCCCATTTTCCGTCTTTTTTTACTGCAACAAAACCATATTCATTTTGTTCAGTTATATCATCATATTGATATTGTACAACTAGTGTACCATCTTTATTCACAAGTCCATATTTTCCATCATTTTTTGCTGTAAATAATGTGTTATTAGGAAATGCATCTCTGTTTGATTTTTCCTCGAATTTTAAATTAACTAATTTATATTGGTTATCTACATTCATTCTTATATAACCATCACGTACTGTCATATTAGTACCAGTTAATTTTATCTCCATATTTCTATCTATTAAATATATTTTGTCATCTTCGCTCTTTGTTGCTTTTAAACAATCAGCATCTTTATCAAATTCAATTGATTTGTATTCAAAAGGTATAACAGCCTCATTTTGGATATTTATTACTCCATACTTATTATCCTTTTCTGCAATATAATAATTTGAAAATACGCATTTTAAATATTGATATTCTGCTTTTACCTTTTCTGATTTATCAGTACCAATAATTCCAAATTTACCATTATTTTCAATAGTTACACAATCATTATTAATATCTGTTATATCATCATATGAAAGCTCTGTATTTACTGATCCATCTTTATTAGTTATTTTCCATTTTCCATTTTCTTTTACAATATACATTTCATTTCCATATACATGTTTTATATCAGAATATTTACATTCTAAAATTTGGTCTTTGTTTGTACCAACTATACCTAATTGTTTATTAGAATCTTTAACAATATATCCATTTGTATATTCATCTGTTAATGGTTGAATTTCTGTATATTTAGGCTCTATTATTATATTTCCTGTTGCATTGACTAATCCCAATACACCATCTTTTTGAATTATAATACTATTTTTTACACCTTTTAATGTATCAATTTTATCATATGTACATGATAAAATTTCGCTTCCATCTAAATTTATTAATCCGTATTTACCATCTTTTTGTACTTTTAAAGCATTGTTTTCATACCAAACATTGTTATTTTCGTCATAATTACTTAATGCTTCAATTGATGTGTAATTTGTAAAAAGATCTTCATTTTTTGAATTAACAACTTTTGTTTTATATGTACCATCTGAATAGTTAACTTCATACATGCATACAAATACATCTTTTTTACTATTTGGTATAACTATCATCTCATCATATGATGGATTTATAACAGCATCACCATTTGAATTTATGACACCCCATTTACCATTTTCATATGCTGTAAAATATGAGATTTCAGTAAAGCTATTTGTAACAGTTTTATCTTTTTTTAGAATATGTTTTATCCCCATGAAAAACATAATAATTACTATTATTGTAATAATAACAGCAAAAACTTTTTTCATATTTAACTTTTGTTCGCCATTATATCTTTTTCCTCTACTCATTATACCCTCCATTATAAAATTTACTTGTTCTACTATATCATATTTTTAGTACAAAATACAAGATTTTTCAGCAAAAAAACACATATTAACTTGCATTTTCAAATTGATATATCAATTTGAAGTATCGCAAATAAAATATGTGTTTTAATTTTTATAAATTATTTTTTAATTATTTCTTTTATTCAGCTTTTGTTCCACATTCTGGACAGAATTTTGCTCCATCTTTAAGCTCTTTTCCACAATTTGCACAAAATTTCTTTTTGTTTTCTGGTTTCTTTGTTCCACATTCTGGACAGAATTTTCCAGCTGTCATTGTATGACAATTTGGACATTCCCATTCGCTAGAATTTGTTTTTGCATCCTCTACAACAGTATTTTGTGATTGAACTGGTTGAGCAGTACTTGATTGTTGAACTGGTTGTTGTGGAACTTGATTTGTTGTATCTTGCCATACACCTTGAGCAACATTTCCCATTGCTCCTCCAGTAGCCATATTCATCATTCCGATTCCCATAAATCCGTTCATACTACCTGCACTATTTGATGCTGCTGATTTTACAGCTTCACCATAATCACTTGTAAGTTTTCCTTTTCTCATGCTAGCATTAGCTGCAATTTCGTAATCATTAATTTTCTTAGCTGATGCATCATCTGGAGTTACAGAAACAATAACAAATGATTTTATCGCAATTCCTCTTTCACGAATTGGTTCGTCAAATACTTTTTCATCCATTAATTCTTTCATTTCGTCTGTTTGACTAGGTAATTGGTCTGCACCAATTCTTTCATTTACTGGTTTATTTCCACCAAGTGAACCTAATTCATTTAATACATTTTGTAAAACACCTACAACTTCGTCTCTCATTTGACCTTCAACTAAGTCTCTTTTATAGAATACATCTGCTGTTCCAGCAATTTCGTTCATAAATAATGCTGGATTTGTTATTTTAAATGTATATGTACCATAACATCTAATATTTAAACTTAGTGGAAGCTCTCTACCATTCATTTCATTCATCATTGAACGAGACCAATCTTGGAATGGTACTGGTGTTTTTGTTCCAAATTTATTTTCTATGATTTCTTTAGTATTAAAGAAGAATACAGCTTGTTGTTTTGCTGTTTTTCCATTATAAGTAAATCTTTGCCACATTTCTTTAAATACAGCACCAAATTGTCCTGCAAAGAAAGATGGACTTGAAGATTCATCAAATGTATAAAAACCTTCTTCTGCTGTTGCATCGATAACTTTACCATTATCATAAATAATAGCACATTGACCAGGTCCTACTATAATTGTACTCTTATTTGTAATTACTCCTGATGATGTTGTTTTTTTCATCATTAAAATATCGTTTCCCATATCTTCACATCTTATTGCTTCTTTCCATTGATCGTGAAATGTACTTCCTATAGCTCCTGCTGCAGCTTTAATTAATCCCATAATAATACCTCCTATTAATAATCTTCTTTGTAAGAAGACATCTTCCATATTTTTAAATTAATTTTTTCAACATGATTTCCACAATATTCACAAAATTTAGATTTCAATCCTCTTAGTGGTGCTCCACAGTTCGGACATAATACTGAAAATGTTACTTGATTTTTTGTAAATTTTCTTTCATCATACACATATACAAACTCTGAAGTATATCTTGTTTGTTTTTTTATATTTTCATATGATTTTTTATCAGTTCTATTTGTTTTATAATAGTAACCTAATGTTGTGGATATTTTTATTGTGGCTTTTCCATTGTTTTTATTGTATGCCATTATTGCATGTCTATTGAACTCTATGTTATCAAATTTTTCTATTACATTATTTGATTTCATATCTTCAATTTGTTGATCTATTTTTTCTCTTAAGTATATAAATTCTTCATCATTATTTATTGCAGTTACATCTTGTGATTCAATTGCGTTAAATATTTTTCTTAAGTTTGATTCGCACATCGAAAATATTAAATCCTTATTAAACTCCGGAAAATCCCTCATTATTTCCGGCTCTAATAATTTTGTCATACCTTTAACATTTTTTTCACGTACATATTCTTCTTTCTGTAAATTCGATATATTTGAAACAACACTTTTTAATTCGTTCATATTTTGTGTACCAATTGTTGATTTCAGTTTAAAATATAATATTGCTATTACAACAAAAATTGCTAAGATAATTCCTAAAAAGACTCCTAGCACTGTAAGAAAAATATCCATAGTACGCCCCTTTACATGCAAATTTACACTATAATATTACATTTAAACTTCTTTTTTGTCAATACATTCACATAATATATATTTTTCCAATCCATAATCACATATCAATAATATATATTTTTTAATATTCTGATGACATTTATATTGTAATATATAACTTATTATTATACAATTAAAATATCTTTAAATTATATAATAAAATATTAAGTTATAGAAAGGAAACTTACTATGTCTGTAAATAGTGAAAAATGCCATGCTTGTGGCGCTAATTTAACATTTAATCCACAAAAACAAAAATGGATATGCAATTATTGTGGAGAATCATATACTTTAACCGATTTAGAAAATTATAAAAAAAATGAATCAACGTCAACTTCAGCAAATCGATCAAAATATAACGAATATCACTGTAAAAACTGTGGCGCACAAATTGTAATGGATGAAAATACTTCTGTAACAGAATGTGTTTATTGTGGAAGTTCTGCAATTATAACAGAAAGATTAGAAGGTGCTTTTGCTCCAAAACAGATTATTCCATTTAAGAAAACAAAAGAAGATGCACTAAAAGCATTTTCTGATTATAAAAAAGGAAAATGGTTTATGCCAAAAGAATTTCTTCAACAAAAAAACATTCAAAAAATATCTGGAATCTATATTCCGTTTTATTTGTATGATATTGATGTTAATGCTAAAATACATGTAGATGCAACTAAAGTAAAATCCTGGAGTGATCGTAGTTATAGCTATACTCAAACAGATTACTTCGATATAGTTAGAGAAGGTAACATGTCTTTTAATCAAATACCTACAGATGCTTCTACCAAATTTCCAGATGATATTATGGACTCCATAGAGCCTTATGATTATACAGACTTAACTGATTTTAATTCATCTTATATTGCCGGATTTTTATCTGAAAAATATAATCAGACCTTAGAAGAGCTTTCTCAAAGAGCCGAGAAAAGAGCTGAAAAAACTGCCATTGATACTCTTTTTAAGGATGTCACTGGTTACTCTTCAAAAATAATAACAGATTCTATTGAAAAAACACAAAGAAAAACTTCTTCAAAATATGTTCTTTTACCAGTATGGATGCTAAATATAAATTTTAACAACAAAATATATACTTTAGCCATGAATGGTCAAACAGGTAAATTTATTGGTAATCTTCCAATTTCATGGAAAAGCGTTCTTAAATTTTGGAGTATTGTATTTCTCGCTAGTTCACTTATTTCCATTATATTTGGATTATTAATGACTCATAATATATTTTAAGAAAGGAATGATTTCAATATGAAAAAAGTCTTAATTACATTATATTTATTTAGTATAATATTATTCTTAACATTAAGTACTCATACAGTTTATGCAAACTCAACTAATCCACTTAATGGAAATTCCTCTATAAACGCATTTCAAAATAGTATAAATATCAACTCAACATCAACGGTAACAACTCAAGATACTTCTTCTGACTCAGATGACACTAGTTCTTTAGGATTTGTAAATTTAATTTTACGCTCTGTCTTATTAGGCTTTATTATTGCAACATCTTTTTGTATATTTGTATGGATTAAACATAAACCTGTTCGTTTAGCAAAAAATGCAACCAAATATTTAGATACAAGCACTATCAATATAACCAATAGTTATGATCACTATATTAGTTCTTATACAGAGAAAAAAGCTATATATAAAAACAATTAAAAAAGTAAATTTCATTTAAGAAATTTACTTTTTTTATTACTCTAAAGCTTTTTTACAACTTTCTTTATATTTATAAAATGATATCAATCCAATTATAGAAAAAACTATAATTCCAACAAATTTTGCTGTATCATTTTCTCCTGTTTGAGGCATTTTAGAATCAACCGTTGAAGCAGTTTTTGTTTTATCAACTGTTTCAATTTCTTCAAATTCATCCGGATTTATTGAATCTTTATCAACAACTCCTGTATTTTTATTATTACTATTATTATTTGAATTTTGAGTTGGCTCTTGTGTTTTTGTTGTAGTATTTGTATTGTCTTTTTCTTTTTCCTCGTTTTTTGAAGTTGTATCTTCAACTGGTGTTGATGGTACTTCTGGTTCAGGCTCTGGTGTAGCTGGTGTTATTTCATTTTCTGTTTTTGGCTCCTCAGTACTTGGCACTGATACTTCCGGTATTTCTTCAGTATTCTTTGTATTATCACTTGGTACTGATTCAGTTTCATCTACAGTTGTATTTCCACTACTTTCACCATTATTAGCATTATTTTCTGTTATAGAATTTTCAGAAACTACTACTGTATTTTGTTGACTATTATCTTGCTGTTTATTTTCTTGTTCTGTTTTTGAATTTTCTTCTTTTTTAGTCTCTGTCTTTTCTGTTTCTTGTGTTGTATCCTTCTTAGAATCAATATAATCACATATACTGCAATTTCCTATTGAAACATATACAACTATGTATCTTTTTGATACATTCTCAATTGTAGTAATGTAATTATCATTTTCTAATTTATTTAGATTTAATGTTTTACCATTTTCTTTTGTTTGATATTCCAAATCATCATACTCCAATATATTGTCTACTTCAATATATTTACATACTACTCCAGTATATATTTTTGAGTTTACAGCTATATTAGCAGTTACTGTTGATTTTTCATAATGTAATTTTAACTTTATACTTTCTTCATCATTTGCACTCGTTGTTAATGGTAACAATAAGCTCAATATTAGCATACATACAATAGATAATGAGCAAATTGTAATCATTTTATATCTATTCATAAAATCCTCCCTTTCAATTTGCCATCCCATTAATATGTTTTCCATTATATCACAAAAATGTTGATTTTTCAATATTTTTGTTAAAATAAAACTATTTTCCCTTATTTTTTCAAAAAAATGAAGATATTAAATATAGATAATATCTTCATTTTATATTTTATTTTTTCTTTGTAGTTTTCTTTTTACTTGTTGTTTTTTTTGCTACCTTTTTCTTAACAGTTTTCTTTTTTTCTGCATCTGGTTTGTCTTCCTTTGGCTCCCACTTTTCTCCTACTTTTGGTATATTCCAAGATATGTATTGGCAAGATTCTGGATTGTTTTCACATACATAAAATTTTCTTCCTCGTCTTGATTTCTTTACTTGAACAGTACCTCCACAAACTGGACAAGGAACATCAATTGTTTCTATTATTGGCTTTGCATTTCTACACTCTGGAAATCCTGGACACGCCAAAAATTTACCATATCTACCATATTTTATTACCATCATACGTCCACATTTTTCGCAAGGAACATCTGAAACTTCTTCTACTAATTGAACATGCTCTAGCTCTTTTTCCACTCTTTCCACATTTTCCTCAAACGGACCATAAAACTCTGATATTACTTCTTTCCAATTCTCTTTTCCCTCTGCAATTTCATCAAATTCTTCTTCTATTTTTGCAGTAAAGGCTACATTTATAACATCACTAAAATTTTCTACTAATAATTTATTTACGATTTTTCCAAGATCTGTTGGAACTAATTGTTTTTGCTCTTTTTCAATATATCTACGATCTAAAATTGTTGAAATTGTTGGAGCATATGTACTAGGTCTACCTATTCCTTTCTCTTCCAAAACCTTTACTATACTTGCTTCTGTGTAACGTGGTGGTGGCTCTGTAAAACTTTGTTTTATATCTATTTTTTCATTTTTTAATTTTTGATTTAGCTCTAATGATGGTAATAGTAACTCATCATCTTCACCATTATCCTGATCTTTTGTTTCAACATATAATTTCATAAATCCTTTAAATTTAATGCTTTGTCCATTTGCCTTAAAATTATATTCCCCAGCATTTATAGTAACAGAAATTGTATCATATTCTGCTGAAGACATTTGGCTTGCAATAAATCTATTATATATTAAGTTATATAATTTATATTGATCATTTGTTAATGATGATTTTACTCTTTCTGGCGTTAAATCAACATATGTTGGTCTTATTGCCTCATGCGCATCTTGTGCACCTTGTTTTGTTTTAAAATATCTATTTTCATAATATGCAGTTCCATATGTATCTTCAATATATATTTTTGAAGCAGCTCTTGCTTCTTCTGAAATTCTTGTTGAATCAGTTCTCATATATGTAATTAAACCTACCACACCTTTTTCAGGAACTTTTACACCTTCGTATAATCCTTGTGCAACAGACATTGTTTTCTTTAATGTAAATCCTAATTTTCTTGAAGCCTCTTGACCCATTGTACTTGTAGTAAATGGTGGTGCAGGATTTCTTTTTTTCTGTCCTTTTTTTATATCTTTCACTATAAAATCTGATTTTTGCAAATCACTTAAAATTTCATCAACTTGCTCTTTATTTTTTAGCTCTATTTTTTTATCATTTTTTCCAGTAAGTTTTGCTTCAAAAGATCTTTTTGCACCATCTGCTAGTAAATTTGCATAAATATTCCAATATTCTTCTGGAATAAAAGCTTCTATTTCATCTTCTCTATCTACAATTAATTTTACTACAACAGACTGAACTCTACCTGCAGATAGCCCTTTTTTTACTTTTTTCCATAACACTGGACTTATTTTATAACCAACTATTCTGTCTAGAACTCTTCTTGCCTGTTGAGCATCAAATAAATTTTTATCAATTTGTCTTGGTTTTTTTATAGACTCTTGAACTGCTTTTTTTGTTATTTCATTGAAAGTTACTCTACACAAACTTTCTGGTGATATATTAAGTAAATATGCTAAATGCCACGCTATTGCCTCTCCTTCACGATCAGGGTCAGTTGCGAGATACACAGTTTTTGCAACATTTGCTTCTTTTTTTAAGCTCTTAATTAATGCCGCTTTTCCACGAATATTTATATATTGTGGTTCAAAATTATGATCAACATCTACACCTAGTTTTGATTTTGGTAGATCACGTATATGTCCCATAGAAGCCATAACTTTAGTGCTTCCGCCTATAAATTTAGTTATTGTGCTTGCTTTTGCAGGTGATTCCACAATTATTAATCTATTTGCCATAACATTCTCCTTCTTCTTATTTGTTTTAGTATATATTAAATTTTTTATTTGTCAAATTTTTATTCATGTTATTTTATTCTAGACTAGTTTAAAAAATTTTTCAATAGGTATATAAATTTTTTTATCGACATAAAATAAAAAAAATTACAATTATCTTTATAATTGCCTTTTTTAATATAACTCATACAAAAGTATATTTTTACAAATAAAAATACAAATATATAATCGAAAAAAATTCTCACATATATCTTTTTTGTTATATAGGACATATTATCCATTTATAAGGAAAAAAAAAAGAGCCTATGCTCTTTTATTGTTAAAAAACTGTGCACAATTTTTTAACTCATTACGCATTAGCTGCATTTAATTTTTTTGATAAGTTTGATTTTTTTCTAGCTGCTGTGTTTTTTGTTAAAACACCTTTTGTACAAGCTTGATCTATTTTTTTAGTTGCTTCTGAGAATAATACTTTTGTCTCTTCTGCATTCTTGTTTTCTAAAGATTGTTCAAATTTTTTTACAGCTGATTTATATCCTGATTTAATCATATTGTTTCTTGCAGTTTTCTTTTCGATAACTGAAACACGTTTGATTGCTGATTTGATATTTGGCATTTATGTTGCACCTCCTCTTGCTATTTTGTTTTAACAAAAGCTATTCTACCATAAATATATTGAATTTGCAAGTAGTTAACAATAAATATTTATAAGTTCTAAAATTTTTATTAGATAATATAAAAAAGTACTGCAATTTTAATTATACTTTTCAATTTATTATATACAAAATAAAAGGAAGAAATAGTCATTCAACTATTTCTCCCTTTTCGAACCAATACAAACATTCAATAAAAATTAAATATCAAACAGCATGTTTGCAAAGTCCTTTAAATATTCCTTCAGCTTCAAATTATTGAAATGTCGCTTCTCAATAATCATCCCATCTTTTATAAGAATTTGACCCATAGATTCCTCAACTAAAAAACTATAGCAATCACTTTTTGTAGAAAAATCTCCATCTCTCTTCGAAAAAGTAATTACCTTGCCATAGCCAGTAGTTTCTTGCTGAAATCTCGGCATCTTTTCTATTGGGATTTGCTTAAGAATATTAATAACTTGCACAGGTTCTAAGGTCATGCTGAGTATAGATGTCAAAAGATCTACCATTTCGATTTCGATTTTAGATTTTGGCATTCCCGCATAATCCTTGCCCCGGCTCGTTATTTGGAATTGCATAGCGCCAGTACGTCTTAGCGCTATTTGACCACCTGATGGGGTTTTAGCCCTCATTTCAAAAACCTCCTTACGGTTTGATACACATTATTGTAACAGCTTTATGTATAATAGTCAAGTAGTTTATATCTGTTTTCATTGTTTTAATCAAATATTTTGTCTAATAAAATTCTTAGATATTATTCAAATAAATTATAAAATAACACTAAAAAAATAGATAGAAATTTTAATTTCTATCTATTTTTATCAATTAATCATTGAAAATTGCTTCAAATTCATCTCCGTCAATTTTTTCTTTTTCTAATAATACCCCAGCAACAGCATGAAGTTTATCTATATTTCTTCTTAATATTTCCTCTGCTGTTTTATAAGCTGTATCTATTATAGATTTTACTTCTTCATCGATTACACTTGCAGTTTCTTCTGAATATTCCTTTGATTGAGCTAAATCTCTTCCTAAGAATACTTCTTCTTGTCCTACACCTAATGTCATAGGTCCAATTCTATCACTCATACCATATTGTGTAACCATTGCTCTAGCAATTTTTGTTGCCCTTTCAATATCATTGCTTGCGCCTGTTGAAATATCATCTAATATTAATTTTTCAGCAACTCGTCCACCCAATAATGAAATAATATTTTCTTGCATTTCACCTTTAGACATAAATGATTTATCTTCATTTGGTCTATACATTGTATATCCTCCAGCCATTCCTCTTGGAACAATTGATATTTGATGAACTGCATCTTGTGTAGGTAAAAATCTACTTACAACTGCATGACCAGCTTCATGATATGCAACTAATTTATTTTCTTTTTCACTTCTTACTCTGCTCTTCTTTTCAGGTCCCATTGTTACTTTAACCATTGCATCTTCAACGTTTTTCATTGTAATTTCTGTTTCATTATTTCTTGCTGCTAATAAAGCTGCTTCATTTAACACATTTTCAAGATCAGCACCTGAAAATCCTGATGTATTTTTAGCAATAATTCTTAAATCAACATCTGCTGCTAATCTCTTCTTTCTTGCATGAACTTCTAATATTTGCTCTCTTGCTTTTACATCTGGTTGAGAAACTACTATTTGTCTATCAAATCTACCTGGTCTTAATAAAGCTTTGTCTAATACATCTGGTCTGTTTGTAGCAGCCATAACTATTACACCTTCATTTAAAGCAAAACCATCCATTTCAACTAATAATTGATTTAATGTTTGCTCTCTTTCATCATGACCTCCACCAAGGCCAGCACCTCTTTGTCTACCAACTGCATCAATTTCATCTATAAATATTATACAAGGAGCATTCTTTTTAGCTTGTTCAAATAAATCTCTAACACGTGATGCACCAACACCAACAAACATTTCTACGAAATCTGAACCACTTATGATAAAGAATGGAACTCCTGCTTCTCCTGCAACAGCCTTAGCAAGTAAAGTTTTACCAGTTCCAGGGTGACCTACTAATAAAACACCTTTTGGAATTCTAGCACCCATATCTGTGAATTTTTTAGGATTTTTTAAGAAATCTACAATTTCTTGTAATTCTTGTTTTTCCTCATCAACACCTGCAACATCGTTAAATGTTATTTTATTTTTATCATCTTGATTTACAACTCTTGCTCTACTTTTTCCAAAAGACATTGTTTTATTACCAGATTGTCGTCCTCCCATAGATATAAACCAAAATATTAAAAATATTATTAATAATCCAAGTGGAGCTATTACTGAAAAAATTGTAACCCATACAGATTGAGATTCTTGTTCAACTGTTATTTTGCCTTCTTTCATAGGCTCTTGAACATTATCCATAAAACTTTTTAAATCTGGTATATTTACTTTTTTTTGTGATGTTCCATCATTAAATTCTACCATTGCAGAATATCCATCTGCATTAATATCAATAGTTGAAACCTGTCCTGCATCAATTTTTGAAACAAGCTCTGAATACGTAAATTTTCTGTCCGAATTATCATATATCGCTGTAACTCCGACAATTAAAATTACTCCTATAATTAGCCATATAGCTAATGTTTTTATGCCATTTTTCAAATCATTTCCTCCTTTTATGTTAGTATTTTTCATTAGTTAAAACGAATTTCTCCTAATTATAATAACATACAAAATATATTTTTACTCAATTATATTATATAACATAGTTTCATTTACAATTCAAGCATTTACACAAAAGTTTCACAATTATAAAATTATGTAATTTTACTAATTTATACATTTTTATAAAATAAATAAAGACCTCAGAAACATAATATTTCTAAGGTCTTTATTTTGAACGAAAAATGAAATTAATTTTTACTCACATTTCTTCACAAATGTGGAGGTGACGGAAATCGCGAAGATACGCGATATGTAGCCTCTTTCTCCTATACACATTGTGATTGAAACTGCAGGAGCAGAACGATCAATTTCGACTAAGCCATTTTCTTCTTCATATAACTTGATGTCTCTGTTAATCGCCTCCATTCCATTTGAACTGTCAGCTCTGGAAAAAGTTTTAAATATTTTCTCCATATTTTCATTCCCTCCGAATGAACAATCCATTTGGCGGATTCACAAAAAAGTAGGATTGTATTTGTTCCTCTCTTGTGAATATAAAATTTACGTAATTGATATTATATTATGTTTTCTTCTATTTGTCAAATTTTACATAAAAACACTCTTATTTTACACTTTTTACACTGAAAAAATATTATACTTTAGATATAGTAATCACACCCTTTTTTATAAAAAATTTTAAATTTTTATTAGGTGTCAAATATTTATTTCCTATATTTCTTTCACATAATTTTATAACATCTTCAACATGAACTTTTTCTATTCCTTTTGTAGTATAAAAAAGCTTAGCTACACTTTTTAATATTATTTTTGCTTTTATAAAACTATCTAAGTTATTGAATTTTCTTAAATCTAACTTAATATCACTTTCATTGTATGAAATTAAAGTATTTTTAAACTCTTTATCAACAACATTATCCACAAAATTGCTTTCTTGTGTTGCTAAATCCGATAATCTGCTAATTGATTCAATAATATTAGGATTAAATTCCTTTTCAATATATGGAATAAGTAAATTTCTAACTTTGTTTCTAGTATACACATTTTCCTTATTAGACTCATCAAACTTAGGATTAAGATTTTCATCAACACAATACTGTTCAATACTTTTTCTATCAATTTCAATCAAAGGCCTAATAAACTTACCATCTCTAACAGGTTCAATTCCTTTAAGACCTGAAACCCCAGACCCTCTCATAATATTCATTAGCACAGTTTCAACATTATCATTTTTATTATGAGCAATAGCAATTTTATTTGCACCAACCTTATCAAAAATCTCATCAAAAAAATCATATCTAACATTTCTGCCAGCTTCCTCACAACTAATCTTAAGTTTTTCCGAAAGCCCCACAACATCAATCCTTTTAACAAAACACTCAACACCATTATCCTCACAAAAGCCCTTAACAAACTCCGTTTCCGAATCAGCCACAGCCCTAATCATATGATTAACATGAGCCACAACCAATTTAATATTAAACTTCTCCCTAAGCTTAATAAGAGCTCTAAGCAAGCTCATAGAATCCGGCCCCCCAGAAACTGCCACAACAATACAATCACCAGAGCAAATCATATTAAATTTTCTAATAGTTCTCAAAACTCTCTCATCAAACTCACTCAAAAAATCAAACCCCCTCATTTTTGCAAAAAGCTCACCCCAACCATCAGAGTAGTAAGGATAGGATTATATTATAAAAAATCCAATCCGCGCAGTTTGGAAGCTGTAGAGCACTAAAAATCTTGTACACCCCCTAGCGAGGGTAAACAGTAACTCACACCATTCAAGAAAAGGCGCACCAGTAAGGATTGGATTTTTTATAATATAATCCTATCCTCACGGCTCCAACCCAAACTCCAAAGCGCCAACTTGCAAAAACCTAATAATCCTTCGCCAAATTAGCAAATTTAGTATAACTTCCAAGCCAAGCAAGCTCAACAGTTCCAGTAGAACCAGCTCTGTGTTTAGCAATAATAACTTCCGCAATATTTTTCTTTTCGCTATCTTCATTATAATAATCATCTCTATATAAGAACATAACAATATCAGCATCCTGCTCTATCGCTCCAGATTCACGAAGGTCAGAAAGCATAGGTCTATGGTCTGGACGTTGCTCAGGCGCACGGGATAACTGTGATAATGCAATTACAGGAACATTTATTTCTTTCGCTAATATTTTTAAAGATCTACTAATTTCAGAAATTTCCTGCTCACGGCTACCACCTTTTTTGTTACTACCTTGAACAAGCTGTAGGTAATCTATTACAACTAGACCAATATTTTTTTCTAATTTTAATTTCCTACACTTTGCACGAATTTCCATTACAGATATACCAGGTGTGTCATCTATGTATATACCGGTTTGAGAAAGCTCTCCAGATGCTGTTGCAAGTTTAATCCAATCATCATCTGCAATTCTACCTGTTCTAATACTATTTCCATCAACCATAGCAACACTACCCAAAATTCTGTTAGCCATTTGCTCCTTTGACATTTCGAGACTGAATATAGCAACACCAACATTTGCCTGTATTGCTGCATTTGTAGCAATATTTAATGCAAATGCAGATTTTCCCATAGCAGGTCTCGCAGCAACTAGTATTAGATCTGAATTATGAAGACCAGCTGTTTTATTATCTAAATCTATAAATCCAGTTGGAACACCAGTTACATGTTGTTTTCTATTATACAAATCCTCAAGCTCAGTAAAAGAATCTACTAAAATATCTTTAATAGATGAGTACCCTGTTTGATTTCTTTTTTGCATAACATTAAAAATTTTCTTTTCAGCACTATCCATTATATCTTCAACATCTTGAGTTGGGTCATAACCTAAAGAAATTAAATCATTTGCTGTTTTTATAAGAGTTCTTAATGTTGATTTTTCTTCTACTATTTTAATATATCTTTCAACATTTGAAGTAGTAGGAACTTTATCTGGTAATTCTGCTAAATATTCCAATCCTCCTACTGCCTCAAATTTTCCCATTGCACTTAATTCAGATTTTAATGTTATAATATCAATTGGCTCTGCTCTATTATATAAATTAAGAATCGCTTTATAAATTATTTTATTATCTTCTCTATAAAAATCATCTTCTGTTAGAGTTTCAACTGCAGATATTACAGCATCTTTATCTGTTAGCATACATCCTAAAACTGCCTGCTCTGCCTCCAAATCATGTGGTGGTACTTTATTAAACTCCATTTTTTACTATTCCTCCTAGACAGATTTTGAGTAAAAAAATATTGCTCATACGTACTTTAGAATTCCATATAGCAATATTTTTTCTCATGTATTTTGGCTTATTCTGAAATAACTTTTACCTTTAATTTTCCAGTAACACCTTCAAATAATTTCATACTTATATCAAAACTACCTAAATTTTTTATGTTTTCATTAAGTATAATTTTCTTTTTATCAATATCTATTTTGTATTGTTTTTTAAGCTCTTCTGATATTTCTTTTGATGTTACTCCACCAAATATTTTTCCGTTTTCTCCTGCTTTTACTTTAATTGTTAATGTTATATCATCTAATTTTTTAGCTATTTTTTCGGCATTTTCTTTATTAACATCTTTTTTATATTGTTCAGACTGTTTTTTAGCCTTTAATTTACTCATATTTTCGTTATTAGCTTCTACAGCTAATTTTTTTGGAAATAAGAAATTACGTGCATAACCATCACTTGCATTTATTATTTCATCTTTTTTTCCAACGCCCTTTATATTATCTAATAAAATTACCTTCATAATTAACACCTCTACTTTTGAATTGGATTATATCATTTATGTGTATGATTTTCAATAGCATTCTACCAAATATTAACTTTGATTTTTTTCGCTGTTTATGTTAATCTTTTATTAGTAAGATTACATTTATGGAGGATTGTTATGAAATTAATTACTGAGCTAATGAAAATAGAGCCCCAAATAAAAAAAATAACAAAGTTTATGCTCATTTTTTGTTTATTACTAGCATTGCTTTCAGCTTTTATTTTATCAATGTATCACTTTACATACATTATTTTCCAGTATGATTTAGGAATAACTTTATTACGTATAAGTATAATTCTTTCTGTTTCTGCAATAATTTGTGCACTTGCATTTAACCGTATAAAAAAAGATTTGTAATAACAACAAAAGACTAGGCTAACCACCTAGTCTTTTTGTTGCGTTATATACATTTACATCAAAGTTAATAGCCCTTAGGCTAAATATAGAATCTCTACTTACAATGATATGTCAATACAAAAATTTTATTCGTACTTTCTTTATTTATTAAGCTCTTCTAAGAACATTTTATTAAGCATTTGTGGATTTGCTTTTCCCTTTGTTGCTTTCATTGCTTGTCCTACTAAGAATCCTAATGCCTTATCTTTTCCAGCTTTATAGTCTGCTATTGATTGTGGATTTGCTTCTAAAACTTGTGTTACAACTTCTTTTATAGCACCTTCATCAGAAATTTGAATCCATCCATTTTTCTTTATTATTTCTTCTGGATCTTGTGGATTTTCAAATAATTCTGTTACAACCTTTTTAGCTATCGCTGAACTTATTGTTCCTTTTTCAATTAGTAAAATAGTTTTTCCAAGCTCTTCAGCTGTAAATGGAATTTGGTCTGGTTCCATTTCTTTTTCATTTAATATTCTTGAAATATCTGATAAAATCCAGTTTGCTGATAATTTTGGATTTCCACAAACTTCTTTTGCACCTTCAAATAAATTAGATAAATATTTTGAAGCTGTTATTAAGTTTGCATCTTTTTCAGATAATCCATATTCAGACATATATCTAGATTTTCTACTTTCTGGTAATTCTGGTAAATTATCTTTTATATTTTGAATATATTCTTCAGATAAACGAATTGCTACTAAATCTGGATCTGGGAAATATCTATAATCTTGAGCATCTTCTTTACTTCTCATTGGGAATGTTCTTCCAGATACATCATCCCATCTTAAAGTTGTTTGCTCAATTACTCCACCTTCTTCTAGTACATCAATTTGTCTATTTGCTTCATAATCAATAGCTCTTACTATTGATCTAAATGAGTTCATATTTTTCATTTCTGTACGAGTTCCAAATTCTGTTGCACCTTTTTTTCTTACAGAAACATTAACATCTGCACGAAGTGAACCTTCTTGCATTTTACAGTCAGATACTTCAATATATTCAAAAATTGATTTAAGTTTTCTTAAATATCTTTCAGCCTCTCCTGCTGAACGAATATCTGGTTCAGATACAGACTCGATTAATGGTACACCAGCTCTGTTTAAATCAACTAAACTACCTCCACCAAACTCATTATGATTTAATTTTCCTGCATCTTCTTCAATATGAATACGAGTTAAACGTATTTTTTTAGGATTACCTTCATCATCTTCAATTTCTACATATCCGTGTTCACAAAGAGGTTTATCAAATTGTGATATTTGATATGCTTTTGGAAGATCTGGATAAAAGTAATTTTTTCTATCATTTTTACTATTTCTTGAAATTTCGCAATTTGTAGCTAAACCTGCTTTAACTGCATATTCAACAACTTTTTCGTTCAATACAGGTAATGTACCAGGCATTGCCATACAAATTGGACAACAATGTGTATTTGGCTCTCCACCAAATTCTGTAGGACAACTACAAAAGATCTTTGTCTTAGTAGAAAGCTCTGCATGAACTTCAAGTCCTATTACTATTTCATAATCACTTCTTGACATATAATTAGCTCCTTTCACGCAAAGTGGGAAAAGGGGACGGTTCTCTTTTTCCCTTTTTCTTTTATCTATTTTTTAAATTCTGGTTTGTAATTTTTTCTGAAGTTTGTTGCTTGTTCGTAGGTGTATGCTGCATTTAGTATTGTTTCTTCTGTGAATTTGTTTCCTATTAGTTGCATTCCTACTGGCATTCCTTTGCTGTCTACTCCACATGGAATTGATATTCCTGGAAGTCCTGCTATGTTTACAGATACTGTACAGATATCTGCTAAATACATTTCTAATGGATTGCTTGATTTTGAACCTAATTCGAATGCTACTGTTGGTGATGTTGGAGTTAATATAACATCATATTTTTCGAAAGCTTTTTCAAATTCGTTTGTTACTAATGTACGAACTTGTTGAGCTTTTTTGTAATAAGCATCATAATAACCTGAACTTAATACATATGTTCCTAAAATAATTCTTCTTTTAACTTCTGGACCAAATCCTTCGCTTCTTGAATTTACATATATATCTTTTAATTTTTCAAAGTTTTCTGTTCTGTATCCATATCTGATACCATCAAATCTACCTAGGTTAGAGCTTGCTTCTGCACAGGCAATTATGTAGTATGTTGCTAGCGAATATTCTGCAACATCTAATGAAAATTCCTCTACTTCTGCTCCTAGCTCTTTATATTTTTCTATTGCTTCTTGTAATTTTGCTTTAACTTCTTCATTTATACCTTCACCAAAGAATTCTTTTGGAACACCAATTTTTAGACCTTTAACATCATTTTTTAATGCTTTAGTATAATCTACTTTTGGTCTTTCTATTGATGTTGTATCTTTTGAATCATGTCCTGCTATTAAATTTAAAAGCATTGCACTATCATAAACATCTTTTGTGATTGGTCCTATTTGGTCTAATGATGAAGCAAATGCTACTAAACCATATCTTGAAACTAAACCATATGTAGGTTTTAATCCTACAACACCACAAAAAGCTGATGGTTGGCGGATTGATCCACCTGTGTCGCTACCAAGAGCCCAAGGTACCATACCTGCTGCAACAGCAGCTGCAGAACCACCTGATGAACCACCTGGTACTGTATTTAAATTCCATGGATTTTTTGTTTTCTTAAATGCTGATGTTTCTGTTGAACCACCCATTGCGAATTCATCCATATTTAATTTTCCTAGGTTTATCAAACCTTCATTATTTAATTTTTCGATAACTGTTGCATCATATGGTGAAACAAAGTTTTCTAGCATTTTTGAGCTACAAGTTGTTTTTATACCCTTTGTGCATAAGTTATCTTTTATTCCAATAGGAATTCCGGCAAAATTTGATTCAATTTCCCCATTGTTTACTTTTTTTTCTATTTCTTTAGATTGCTCTATTGCTTCATCTGTTAAAGTTGTTACAAAAGCTTGTACATCTGGCTCTTTTTCTGCAATTCTATCTGCATATGCTTTTGTTATTTCTGTTATTGTTAGCTCTTTAGAAGCTAATTTTTCTTGAAGTTCATGTACTGTAAGTTCTGTAATATTCATTAAATTTCCTCCCTTCGCATAATTCATCTGCATTAATAAATTTGATGATTTTTGAACCTTATGAAATGTCATTTTTAATTATTGTATAACTTTTGGTATTTTAAACATTCCTCTTTCTTGTGCAGGAGCATTTTGAAGCAATGCATCTCTATCACCGAATTCTACAATTTCATCTTTTCTGAATACATTATATTTATCATTTGCACCTATTGTTTCTCCTAAACCATCTGTTGGTGCATTATTTACTTTTTCTGCGAAATTTAATATATCTTGTAAATGTAATAAATATGTATCAACCTCTTCATCTTTTAATTTAAGATGTGCTAAATTTGCTATGTGCAAAAGTTGTTCACGACTAACTTGCATGGTATCATCTCCTTTTACGAATTTGTTCAACATTATATAGCTTTTTTTCGAAAAAAACAAGACCTAAATTAGAAACTTATTGTTGTGTCAATGGGTGTGTCAATGGGGACGGTTCTGATTGACAACCTTTGGGTCAAAAGAAGAATCAGAAAATATGTCAACGGTTGTCAATCAGAACCGTCCCCATTGACAACCATTGACACCCTTTTGACAACTCATTGACCACCCTTAATCAAAAATTAGGTCTTGAATTATTATTTTGTTATGGTAAAATAATATCAAATTTATAAATTTTTAGGAGGGTTAATTATGAACTTTAATAAATGTAAAAGATGTGGCTGTTTTTTTGTTGCAAATGGTGATACTTGTCCTGTTTGTACTACAAAGGATAATAATGATATTTCAACTTTAAATAATTATTTTTCTGAAAATGAAAATACTGTCTCAATTAATGATTTATCTAGTATTACTGGTATTTCTACAAAAAATTTAACTAGATATGTAAATGATAATAATTTTAATTTCAAAAAACAAATTAAATTATAAAAAAAGCCTGTAAAATTACAGGCTTTTTTCTATTTATTCTATTTAGAATTTTATATATTTATTTGGATCTATGCTATGACCTGAACCGCTTGCGCTTCTTAGTTCAAAGTGTAAGTGATGTCCTGTTGATGTTCCGTGATTTGGATCAGATTCTGCTCCTCCTTCTAGTCCTATAATTTGACCTTGAGATACTTTTTCCCCAACTTTTACATTTATTTGTGATAAGTGTGCATAGAAACTATATACTGTTTCCCCATTTACAATATGTTTAATTTCAATGCAATTTCCATATCCATTTTGTGTTCCAGCATAAGTTATCTCACCGTCTGCTACAGCTAGAATTGGAGTATGCCATGTTCCTACTATATCTAAACCACTATGTAATTTTTCAACTCCTGAAATTGGATGAACTCTATATCCATATGCTGAAGAAATTCTATAGTCGCAATTCATTGGTAATATAAATCCATTTTCATTAGCGTTTTGGCTTTCGACTGCTATTTCTTCATTTAGGCTATTTGTCGCAATTTCATTATTAGTTGTAACTACATCTGGATCAACCCATTGGATAACTGTTGCTTTAGTATGATAATTTTTCTTTAATATAGCTCTATCTAACGAATTGACTATTTTATCCCCATTTAAGTCAAAACATTCTTTTTCAGCCTTATTGTCATCTGTAATTGAACAATAATTATCATTTATAGCTACCAAGTCATCTAACTCAATTTCACCACTTCCGTCTACATCTCCACCTAGTAATTCAATGTCATCAAGTACTGCTCCTAAACCATCTTTTATATCTATTCCTGTGATTCTATAACTTAAGTATCCTGGTTTATTAAATACAATATCGTATTTTCCTGGCTCTAAAATAACTTCATAAGTTCCATCTGCATTTGTTTGTACACTGCTTATTACTTCTCTTGGATCTTTTATATCTCCCTCAATACGTGTATCATCTGTTTGATATACAGTAATTGTAGCATAATGCTCACCTACTATATTTGCATCAAAAACCTTACCTGTTATTGTAGTCTTTTTAATTAATGTTAATGAATATTCCTTAACAGTTCCATCTGGTGCAGTTACTTTAATTGTTCTAACAGTTGTTAGTTGTGTAGCAATTGTAGCTGTTACAGTATTTACATTTTCTGTTCCGCTATCAATTGATACTTTAGCTTTTTCATCTGCGGTTGTTACTTTAACATCTACAGAATTTACATTTTTAACAATATGTTCAAATGTACTTAAATCAACTTTTTCATCATTTACTAAAATTTCTTTTATTTCAGTATTATTAGATAATCTATGTAATTTTATATTATATGTTTTCTTTTCAGTTCCATTTTGTGCAGTTATAATTACTGGTATTACCACATCATCCACACCTTTTGAAATTTCTAGTATTGCTGTAGATTCTGATAATTCTTCATCTTCATCAGCAATTTTTACACTTGCCTTTTCATTTGTTGCTTTCACATATATTTTTACTTTATTATCTAACCTTTTAATATCTACTTCATATGGATCTGATATAACAATATCATTAACTTTTATTATTTCGGCTGAAGCATCAGCAGATTTTTTAATAATATTAATATAATATTTTTCAGTTTTTCCAGTTTCAGATTTTACCATCATTTCCACTTTTGTTATTTCATTTGTTGTATCTATATCTGTAATTACATTTCCTATATTAGAAATTTTATTAACAACTACTGTTGCATAATTACTATTTGCCATTACAGATAATGTTACTTCATCATTTTTTGCATCAATATAAGCTGTATATGTTTTTGTTGTTTCATCATAATTTTTACATTCGATTCCATCAACTAAAACTGTATTTATTGTATTATCATCTGAAACTTTTTTAATTGTTAATGTTTCTTGCATTATTTCTCCATTTTGTGAAGTGACTTTAATTAAAACATTTGTATATTTTTCTTTGCTTAATTCAACAGTCTTTTCAGATTGCTTAATTTCTTGTGCATTTTTTTCAATTTGAATACTTGCATATTCGTTATTTGCTACTACTTTTACAATTGCTTCTATATTGCTCTCTTCTACTTCTGCTATATAATTTCCATCTCCATCTTTTTCAACTAAAGTATCATTTACAAAAATTTCTTTAATTGTATTATCTTTAGAAATTTTAATTAATTTTATGTAATAAGTTTGAGATGCTCCATTTTCTGCAATTACATTAATTTCTACGGTTGTTTCTTCTACACCGGCTGAGGAAGTTATACTCAATAAACCAATTGCTGAATTATCCCCATTTTCAATTGTAGCATATTCACTTATTGTCTTCACATCTATAGCTGATTCTGTACTATCAGCTGGAATAAATGTTGTATAAGTTTTTGTTTCTTTATTATATGTATTAGTGATATTATCTGAATTAACCTTAACATATTCTATTTCATTATTGCTTGATAATTTATTTATTGTAACAGGATATATTGTTTTACTTCCATCTTGTGCAGTTACTGTTATATTCAATGTTGTTGTCTTTCCACTAGATAGATTTACAGTTCTTTCAGTTTGTTTTAATTCTGCCTCTTCAGTACCCATTGCAACTGTTGCATACTCATTACTTGATATTGCTTTTAAATTAACTTCTGTTACATTTTCAGCAACATTTATAATATATGTTCCATCATCTTGTTCATCAATTTCTGTTTTATCTTTATACAACGAATCTAATGTACTATCATTAGAAATTTTTTGTAATACTATTGTATATGTTCTTACACTTCCATCTTCTGCTACAACGTCAACATTTACATTTGTAATATCATTTTCGGTTTCAGCTGTATATGATATTGTAGATTTTGATTCAAGTGAATCAATTCTTAATGTAGCATATTCACTTAATGCCTTAATATCAATTGTTGCTGATGTACTGTTATTTGGAATAAATGCTTTATATGTATATGATTTTTCATCATATTCTGTTAGCCCTGTGCTGTTTACTTTTACATATTCCAAATCTTTTATATCAGAAACCATATTAATTGTTAAAACATAATCTTTTACAATAGTTGTATCTTCTGCTGTTATTTTAATTGGAACAGTTATTACTTTGGCAGTTGTAGTATCTACACTAACAGTAGCATCACCTTTTGATGTTGCTGTTTCATTATTAATTGCAATCGTAGTATTTTCATTAGTCGTTTTTACTCTAACATCAGATGACTTAATGCTTTCAAGCACTTCTGCAGTATATGTTCCATCATCATTCGGCTCTATTTCTTTATTATTTACATATAGTTTAATAATTGTTGCATCCTGAGATAATTTTTTAATTACTAAATCTCTATTTTCAACTGTACCATCTTCTGCAATTACAGTAATTGTAAATATGTTTTCATCACTTATTGTTGTAACTTCTGCAGTTGCAGTATGTTTATTCAAATCTCCAGTATCAATTTTTACAGTTGCTTGTTCATTTTCTGTTTCTACATATATATTAGATACATCAACAGAATTATCAATTATCATTGTATATTTCTTATTAACTTCATCATAAGTTGATGTTACATCTGAATTATTAACAGTTAATTTACTAATATTTGTATTGTTTGATATTTGCTCTATTTCTAATGTATATGTCTTAGTATCAACATTATTTTGTGCTGTAATAATTATTGGTATTGATACAACCTTATTTCCATTAGGTAATGTACGTACAAAAGTATTTTCTTTTATAGATTTTTCACTTGTATCAATTTGAACATAAGCATATTGATTTGTTGCTATTGCTTTTATAGTTACTTCTGTTACACCTGGAGTTGCAGTCACATAATAAGTATCTTCATCTGTTAGTATTGCAGACTTGCCATCTACTGTTATAGATTGAATTCCTGTATCTGAAGATTCTTTTATAATATCAACAGAATACATTTTTATACTTCCATCTTCAGCTGTTACTTTAATATTTACAACAGCTTCTTGACTTGTCATTGATATATTTTTTGTTACAGTATGAATTACTTCATCGTCATCATCTAATTGAACTTTTGCACCTTCATGTGTTGTTTCTACATATAATGGAACACTCGTTAAGCTTGCTTTAACAAATGCCGTATATCTTCCATTAACAGCAACTACTTCTTCTCCATTTACTGTTACTTTATTTAACGTATTATCATTAGAAACTTTTTCAATATTTACAGTATATTGTTTTTCTGTACCATCTTGTGCCATTACAGTTACTATTACTTGTTTTGATTGTACTGAGCTTAAATCAATATTTAATTTATCTTCTCCAATAGAATACTCATTATTTTCTATTTTTACTTTAGCATATGCACTTACTGTTTTTACATCTAATTCATAATTTGTATCTTTTATAGGAACTTTAACAGTATATACATCTTCATCATTAGTACCAATTTGACCATCAACTTTTACATATTCAAGTTCTGTATTATTTGACTTTTTAATAATTCTTAATGTATGTTCAACTTGATCTTCTTCTACTGGTGAACTTATATTAATCTTTAATACTGTTTCTTCATCAGGAGTATTTACATTAAATGTTACACTTCCAACACCACTTACTATGTTTCCTACTTTTATGTTTGCTTTGTTTGAAGATGCATTTATTATTACATCAGCTTGAGTACAATTTGGATCTATCCAAGCAATATATTCTCCATCCGTATTTTCAGCTTCATTATCATTAACAACAATTTTATCTATTGTTAATAAGTATTTCTTAATTATTTCTAGTGAATATTCCTTTTCATTTCCATTTTCTGCTTGTACAGTTATTTTAACAATATTAGTGTCATCTGGAATTGTTAATTTTCTTGTTGTCTTATTTATTTCATATTCATTATCTCCTATTTTGACTTTTGCTACATCTTTAGAAGTTACAGCTGTTAAATCTATTTCATTCAAATCATTTGGTACAATCATCTGATAATTTGTTTCTGAAGTTTGAACAATCTTATCATCATCAATACCATTAGCTGATATAGATAATAATGAATTATCACTTGAATATCTTTGTAATATTACATGATGTACCTTTGTTGTTCCATCTTCGGCTGTTACTACTATTTGAACATCTTTTTCTTCATCTAAGACATTTACAATTTCAGTATTTTCTCTAACTTTATCTTCATTTCCGTCAATTGAAACTAAAGCTTTCTCATTTGAAGTAATTACATGAATTTCACCACTGCTGTTATTTCCAATTTTAGCAATATACTTACCATCTTCTACACTTATTAGAGCTCCATTTACATATACTTCCAATAAATCTGTATTATTAGATAATTTTTCTATATTTAGTTTATATGTTTTTTCTGTGCCATCTTCGGCTGTTACAATAATATTAAATACAGTTATATCACCTGTTAAAGATTCTTGTTTTATAACTTTATTATCTGTACCATTTTCATTAATTCCAACTTTAGATAATATATCATTTGCCATAGCTTCAATATTTACAGAATCTTTAGCACTAATTACTTTTACATGATATTCGCCATCGTCTGATTTTTCAACAATGTTTCCATCAACTTTAATGTATGATAACTCAGCATCATCAGACATTTGGCCAACTTCTAATATATAATCTTCATTTGTAACTCCATCTTGTGCTGTAATATTTACATTTACTGTTGTTATATTATTTGCTTCATCTTTATTTACTGTATTTGTTGAAGAACCGATACCTGATGCAAAGTTTCCAATTTTAACTTCAGCTAAATTATCATCTGCGATTGCTGATACAGCGAAATCTTTTGCAGATTTTGCAACCTTCGCCTGATATCTATTTGTATATGGAACTTGTATAGCTTCAATTCCATTTACTGTAATTTTACTTAATTTAGTATTATCTGGTAATCCATAAATAATTAAGTCATATGTTTTTTCTGTTCCATCTTCTGCTTTAACATTAATTTTAACAGTTATATCTTTAGAATCCATTGCCACATTTTTAGTAATTTCATTTACTTCATATGCAATATTATTAATTGCTATTTGAGCAAATTCATTTGTAGTTTTTGCATTAATACTTACTTCTGAAACTTTAGAATTTAAAGTAACTTCATATGTATTTTCCTTTGTTGTACTCAATGTTGCACTCAATTCATTAACTTTTACAAATTCTAATGTTGTATCACTTGAAGCTTTTTCTAGCACTAATGTATATTTTCCAATACTTCCATCTTGAGCTTTAACTTTAATTGGTACAGAATATGTATCCGATTCAAAATTAATATTTAATGAATCTTTTTCAATAATATATTCATGTGTATCAATTGCAACTTCTGCCAATTTATAATTAGCAATTGCTGTAATAACCATATCTTTATATTTTTCATTTACTTTCGCAGTATAAATATTTGTACCTTCAACTCTAGTAGCTTTTACAGACATATCGTCATTAGCAACTATAATTTCTTTCAATATATTATCTGTTGATGGTTTTCTTATTATTAATGTATAATTTTGTACATTTTCTACATTATTGCTATCTGTAACAGTAATATTAAATTGATTTACAAGCTCTGGAAGGTCAACTTTAACTTGACTTCTACCAATTTCAGCTGTATTTGTTGCAATTTGAACTTTACTTGTTTCAACAGATGCAATTGCCAAAACTTCAGCTTCAACAGCATTTGCTGTAACAGTAACTTCATATGTATTATTTTCAGACATTTCAATTTCTTTACCATTTACATACAATAAACCAAGTGATGAGCCGTCTTTAGTTTTATGTATGTTTAATGTATATTCCTTTTCTTGTCCATCATATGAAACAACTATTTTAACAGTTGTTATATCTCCTGTTAATTTTATTCTTCTTGTACTTTCTTTAATTTCTTCACCCATTTTATTGATATTTATTCCTGCAAGTTCATATAATGCAGACGCATTAACTTCAACTTCAGTTTTATCTTTATCAACAACAATACTATATTCTAAGAAATTATTTTTACTTGCATCTACTCCATCTACTTTTACAGACTCTAAATCTGTTACTGCAGATTTTTTATAAATTGTAAGTACATAAGTAATTTCTTTTCCACTTTCAGAAATTACCTTGATTGGAACTGTTTTTACTAAATTATCCTTTATTGAAATATCTTTAGTAGCTTCATGAATTACTTCAGCATCACCATCAATTCCAACTTTTGAAACAGCGCTTGTTGTTATTGCATCAACATTTGCAGTTTCACAATCTTCTAATATTACAGAATATTCATTTGAATTTACTGAAGTTGCCTCTATGCCATTTACATATAAATGCTCTAAATCTACATTTACAGATTGTTTTATAACAGTTAATGTATAATCAAATTGTGTTCCATTTGCAGTTTCAACTTTTATTGGAATTTCTGTTTTTGCATCAACTAATTTTACTGTATCAATAAGAGTACCCTTTTCATACCAAATATTACCACCGTTTATACTTATTTTATCATTTTCATCTTTAGTTGTTATTAATAAATTACCTTCATTTTCATCTGTAGCTATTGTTACTTCATATTTCTTTGCACCTACAATTGATGCAGTAATTCCGTTTACAGATATCTTATTTATTCTTTGTGCATCTAAAGGCTCTACTACTACAACTACATCTTTAGATATGTTTGAATCTTTGCTTGTTACAGTTATAGTGGTTTCTCCTTCAGCTACAGCTTTTATTTTTGCATTTTCTTCAATTGTAACTATATTAGTATTATTAGACTTCCATTCAAAATCATCGACATTTTTTAAATCTTGTTTTAACACATTAAATCTTTCAGAACTTATTTTAAATTCTTGTATATCATTAACACTCATTAAAACATTATCTGGATTGATATCGAATTCTTGCTTTCCAACTAATATATATTCATTTGAATTAATATTTGTTTCATTTCCAAGTGTACCATATGTATTTAGTCCTGAACCATATACTAATCCATCTGCAGTAATTACATATGTATTATTTACACCTGCGCCAACAGAAATTACATTTTTATCAATATTTACAGGTGTTGGAGAAGCTACAGCTGTATTATTTTTAGTTCCTAATTCCCCATTAGCATTTTCTCCCCATACATATGCTTTTCCTTCATTTGTTAATATCATATAATTTCCAGCTTTTGCAGATATATCTACTACATCTTTTCCAGCATATATTGTAGAAATATTATTGTTATTTATTTTTACAACATTTCCATCTTTATTTATACCAACTAACTCATCTCCACAAGCTACTTTTATGATATCAACGAAATCTTTAATTACAGCAAAATTTTCATAATTTACGCCAACAATATTTGTAGTATTTCCAGAAATATATACCCTACCTTTATTATCAATCAAAGCTGTATAATCTTTTCCTGCTGATATATCAACAATTTTAGTTCCTGGTATATTTAATTTAATTGGTTCATCTGTTGTCTTTATATTGTCTAATCCTAATTGTCCATTACTGTTTGATCCCCAAACATATACTTCTCCATATTTATTTAATGCAACTGCATGATTATATCCAGCTGATATTTTTGAAACATCACTTATTGAACTTATTAATGTTGGTGTTGTATATGATGATTTATTACCCAAACCAAGTTGTCCATAACTATTATCACCAAAACTCCATACAGTTCCATCACTTCTTAATGCTAAAGTATATTGATTTCCAACAGAAATATCTTTATATGATTTTAAAATATTTATTTCTTTTGGAATATTAGAAGATTCTAATGATGAATTTCCTAATTCTCCATTTGAATTATATCCATAAGACCATATACTTCCATCAGCTTTTAATGTTATTGCATAATTATTACCAGCAAAAGTTTTAGGAGCATTTTTGTTATCTTTTTCACCTACTCTTACAGTACAAATTTGAACATCATTTGTATTGTTTTCAGTAACTTTAATCCAAGTTACTCCTATATTTTTACCAGTAACTATGCCATTATCATCAACTCCTGCAATATCATTATTTAAAGATTCATATTTATAATCAGAATTAGAAACATTATCTTTAAATACATTAAATTCAAATTGTGAATTTAGCTCTATTTGTTTAGTATTTTCTATATTAACAAATATATCATTTTCTTTTAATGAAAAACTTTGTTTTCCTACTTGAACAGGATATACACTATTTGATGATGTTCTCATTGTACTTAATCCGTGATAATAATCACCACAAGCCCATACAGAGCCATCATTTTTTATAAACATAGAATATGTATTTCCAGCAGTTATATAATTTACATCATTTATTGTATTTAGTAATTTAAATTCTTTGTTATAATCCTTTGTTCCATTTCCTAATTGACCTAAACTATTTAATCCTGTAGCATATACATTTCCGCCTTTTGTTAAAATCATAGAATGAGATTTTCCTGCTGAAATATCCATAATACCACTTATATTTAATATTTGTGTTGGTGTATTTATTGTCTCTACAGTGTTTATTCCTAATTGTCCATAAACATTGTATCCCCATGAGTACAATTTTCTTGAAGTTGTTAACGCTAAATTATGGTATTCTCCAGCAGATATAAATGCAACATTTTCTAGTGATTCAACTTTTTCAAATATATTACGTTTATATTCTGTTCCAGTTAAACTACCAAAACTATTATTACCTGTTGTATATACAAATCCATCAGTTGTAACCAATATTGCATGCGATTTTCCTGCTTTTACATCTAATACATTTTTAATATTTTCTACACTTGTAGGTAATTTTCTGTTTTCATAATTTCCTATTCCAAGCTCACCATTTGTATTTAATCCCCAAACAACTAAGTTATTTGACTCCGTAATAGCAAAGCTAGAATTATATCCTGCTGAAATTTTTACTATTTTCTCTGCAAGATCAACTTTTATAGGTTCAGAACTGTTAGAAACCACATTGTTTCCTAATTGATAATAATTATTATTTCCCCATGCCCAAACAATTCCATTTTCATCTAATGCCAATACATGATTTTCTCCTGCTGATATTTCAACTATTTTAGCATTTGTACCAAATTTAACTTGAGCTAAATTATCATTATCAACTTTTGTTCCTGTACCTAGCTCTCCATTTGCATTTAATCCATACGACCATACAGTACCATCAGCTTTTAATATAACTTGTGTTGAATTTACTGTAATTGTCATTGGTTTTACTAATGCACCAGATTTTATAACACTTACTTGTATTATAGCTTTATTATCAGTACCATCTTGACTTACTGTTACTGAAGTAGTTCCTTCTGATAAACCTGTTACTTCACCAGTTTGAGAATCTACTTTTATTATTTGTTTATCATTTGACAAATATGTTAATCCATCTGAAGTTACTTCATTTTTCAAATTAAATGATTTAACATTAGCACTTAATGTTGCTTTTTCTGATTTTCTTAAAGTTAAATGATTTGTATTTACAACAATATCTTCTGCACCAACTAATACTGGAGTTATAGAATTTGCATTAACACAATTTCCTAAAGTTCCATTTAAACCATTACCCCATGCATATACTTTACCATTTGAATTAACATATATTGCATGATTCTTTCCTGCTGATACTAATATTCCATTTGAAATATTAGTATTCTTTTTAGGTAATACCTGATCATTTGATTGATCTGTACCTAATTTATTTTGATCATTTGATCCCCAAGTATATACTTCTCCATTATCTAATACTGCCATTGTGAAATTATTTCCAGCTTTTATTTGTCTTATATTAGTTAAAGTTTCTGTTCCTGTACTATTTTTTATGATAGTAGGTACTAAGCAATTTACTTTAGTTCCATTTCCACATTGACCATTTGTATTTGTACCTAATGCATATGCAGTTTTATCTTTAGTTAAGAAAACTGTATGATTTTCTCCTGATGATATATCAATTACATTTTCTAATCCAGAAACTACTGCTTTTGTTTCCAAATTAATTGCCTTATTATCCACAGTTATTCCATAATTTCCAGAAACTTTTGTAACATTTTCTATATTGCTAATTTTTACTGCAACTTTTCCATATCCTTCGCCACATGCATATACATTTCCATCATAATCTAATAAATATGTTGCATTTTTATACGCTGTAATTTCTGCAATGTTGCTAATTTCTTTTCCATATTCATCAACTACACTTACTAATGTAGTTGAATTTGAAGTACTACTATTTCCTAATTGTCCTTGTGAATTTAATCCACTTGTTAATACCTTATTATCTTTTGTTAAAATTACTATATGAGAATCTCCTGTAGCAATTTGTCTTACTTTAGAGCTTAATTCAATTTGTTTTGGTTCATTTCTATTCTCAGTATCACCTAATGCTAATTGACCACAACTATTTGCTCCCCAGCTCCAAATACTACCATCTGATTTTAATGCAATATTAAAATCATTATCAGATTTCACATCTATTACAGAATCTGAATTTTTATCTAATACTTCTACATAAATATTAGCTGTTTTTCCAGAAGTATTATGTGATACAACAATTGTTGTAAAACCACTATTGTTAGCAATAATTTCACCATTATTTATACTTGCAATGTCTGGATTAATTGATTTAAATGTAAATCCATTTGAATCAATTACATCTTTTCTTAAATTAAATGTATTATTTAAAGTTACATTTACATCTGATTTATCTCCAACATTCATTGTTATGTAATCATTTTCCTTAACAATTTTTACACTTCCAATTAATGTAGGAACTTGTTTTTCAACACGATCTGATTGTCCAAGTTGACCAACAGTATTTAATCCCCATGAATATACAAAACCATCATCTTTAACATATGTTGCAAAATTTTGACCTGCTGAAATTCTTTCAACATTTTCGCTTTCAACTTTTGTTGGTACAGAAATATAATTATCATTTACACCTAATCCTAAACTATAATTACTATTTCTACCAAAGCTATATACCTCTCCAGCTCTTGTTAATACATATGAATTATATTGACCAGCTTTAATCGATTCAGCTAATGGTATATTTTTTACAACACTTGGTGAGTTATTCTTTTCTGTATTACCACTACCTAATTGACCATATGAATTATTACCCCAAGCATACACCTTTCCTGATGCATCTAAAGCTAAATTATGACTGTCACCAGAAGCTATTTCTACAATATTTTGTAGTCCAGCTATTTTTTTGTTTAAATCTGTAATATTCCATACTGTTCCATATTCAGAAAGTATTAATTTTCCAGAAATATCTATAACCTTGCAATAGAAATTTAATTTAGTAGGTACTAATGAATATCCTTCTCCCCATACATATAGCTCTCCATCTTTATTAATTGCAAAACTTGTATTTTCATATGCAGAAATTTTTACTATATTTTCTAGACCTTCAACCTTGCCAATGTTTCCATTATTAATATTATTTCCATTTCCAAGTTGTCCACTTTCATTTGCACCGAAGCTATACACATTACCATTTTGATCAATTGCTAATGTATGATTTTTTCCAACAGCAATTTTTGTAAATTTAAGTCCTAGATCATTTTTTATTTTAATTGGTTCAATATGATTTTCATTTGACATACCCCCAATACCTAATTGTCCATAAGTATTATCACCAAATGTAAATAATGAACCATTTGTTTTTAATGAAACTGTGTGTTTATTTCCAGCTTTAGTATCCATTGCAGAAACTTCATCTTTATCTAAAACATTAACTTCAGCTCTTCTTGCAAAATTTCCTGCAACTACATCAATATAAGTTTTTCCTAAAGATTTCGCCATAACATTTCCGTCTTTATCAACTGATGCTATTTTTTCATCTTGTGATGAATAGCTAATTTCTTTTGAGTTTTTATAATCATATAGGTTAAATCCAAATTCATATTTTGAATTTATTTTTTGTGTTTGTCCAATATTATTAAATGTAAAATCTAATGTATCTACACTTAAAAGATCATTACTAATATTTTCTGGGATATTTATTGTAACTGTTGAAGAATTTCCTAGTTGTCCATATTCATTATATCCAGTTGCCCATACTTCTCCATTTTCTTTAGCAAACACACTATAATTCTTTCCTTTTTGAGCAATAAATACGCTATTTAATTCCGTATCTACAGATTCTTTTACATATACAGGAACTGATGTGCTTATATTAGTTCCATCACCAAGTTCGCCATATCCATTATTACCCCAAGCAAGAACTTTACCATCATCTGTTATTGCTAATCCACCATAATATCCACAAGATATAGAAGCAATATTTTTCATTCTATTTCCATCTATCCCAGATATTTGTTTTGGAATTGATCCACCGACATCTGTCAACGCACCAAGTGTTGCATAACCAAATCCCCAAACAGTTCCATCATCTTTTAATGCTAATGCCTGCTCTGTTGTAGATGCAGAAATATCTATAATTCCAGATAAATTTGTAACTTGTACTGGTTGTAATCTTGTAGTGTTAGTACCATCACCTAATTGACCATTTGAATTATATCCCCATGCATATAAATTTCCTTCATCAGAAATTGCATATACAGACTTATTTCCACCTTCTACTTTTGTAATATTCGAAATTAATGTTACCTTTACAGGCAATTTTTTATTTGATTTATCGCCTGTACATAATTGGCCATAATCATTTAATCCCCATGTAAATACATTTCCATCATTATCCAATGCAATTGACATACTCTTAGCAGTAGAAATTCCTTTAATATTTTCAATAAATCCATCTCCTGACTCATTTTTTACTTGAACAGGAACTGTTGAATTTGTATAATTTCCAATACCTAATTGACCTTTATCATTAGCTCCCCAAGACCATAAAGTTCCATCTTGTTTTAATGCCAATACATGGTTATTGCTTACTGCAATTTTAACAATATTATCTATATCAACTTTTGTTGGAGTTAATCTATTTTCATTATCTCCTAATCCTAATTGACCTTTATCATTTAAACCAAAGCTCCATACAGTACCATCTGATTTTAATGCAATAGTTGAATACTCTGTTGTTACAACTTGAGGGAATGCAATATCATTTTCCTCTAAAACATAAACATCAACATAAATTGTTTTATTAGTATTTACTTCTGTTATTCCAATTTTAGTTTTTCCACGTTTAACGCCTGTTATATTTCCAAGTCTATCAACTTTTGCAATATTTTCATTTTTACTTTCATATGAATATTGACCATTTGACATGCTATCATATAGTAAATTAAATCCTACACTTAGCTCTGGTTTTAATTCATAAGTTCCACCTATTTTATGTATTGTAATTTCGTTCTCTGGAACTTTTATTTTTATATTACTTATACATACCCATTCTTTTCTATTTGATGTTGTACCATCACCTATTTGTCCATAATTATTTTTTCCAGCTTCCCATACTGTTCCATCATCTTTTACAATTACAGAATGTGTATCACCTGCTGAAACTTCCAAAACATCTTCAAATAGATCTGCTGTTTTACTATATTTTACTTGAACAGGATTTAACTTATTAGATGTATCCTCATCTCCAAATTGATAATTATTATCAGATCCCCAAGCAAATACTTTTCCATCATTTGTTTTAGCAATTACATGCTTAGATCCACATGATACATACTCAATATTTCCTAATTTAGATCCATCATTCATAACAACTTGTGTTGGTATATTTTTATTAATTGTTGTGCCATCACCTAATTGTCCACTACCATTTATACCAAAACTATAAACTTCACCACTTGTTGTTACAAGTACACTATAGTCTAGACCAGTAGAAATTTGTACTATATCTTTTACTGTTGATAAATTAGTTGGATATAAACTATTTACCTTAGTTCCAATACCTAATTGTCCAGATGTATTTAATCCCCAAGCCCATACATTACCATCTATATCTAATGCCAAGCTTGAATGTCTTCCTGCTGATATTTCTTTAATTCCACTTAATCTTCTTACTTTTACTGGGATACTTCTTCTTGTTGTTGTACCATCACCTAATTGACCATATCCATTATAGCCCCAAGCATATACTGTACCATCACTATTTAAAGCAATACTATGGTTTGCACCAGCATCAATTCTAATAATATTTTCCAAATTTTCTACTTGGACAGGTGTTGTTACATTTGTTGTTGTATTATTTCCAATTTGACCATAGTTATTTAAACCTGTAGCCCATACTGTTCCATCCTCTTTTAAGAATAATACATGATTGTTTCCACATGCTATATCAACAACATTATCAATATCTATTTTAGTAGGTTCAAGTTTTCTTGCAGTATCACCAACACCAAGATTTCCATATGCGTTATATCCCCATGACCAAACTGTTCCATCAGCTTTTAATGCTACAGTAAAGTCTATTCCGCTTTTAATCTTTGGATTTGCAATGTTGCCTTTTCTTACTATTTTAACTACTACAGTTGCTGTATCACCTGTTTCATCATTTGTTACTTCAATACGAGCATTACCATATCTAACTGCTGTTATTAATCCTTTTTCATCTACTTTTGCAATATTTTCATTTAATGACTTATATGTATAATTTTCATTTTCTAATGTTTTATATAAAATATTAAATCCTAAATCCATTGAGGCATTTATTTGTTTTTGCTCTCCAATATAATTTAATATTACAATTGGATCTTCTACCTTCAAACTTGTATGACTTATTCCAACTAGAGTTTTAGAAGTATCTAATGTACCATCACCTAATTGACCATATCCATTATAACCAGATGTATAAACTCTTCCTAGCTTATCTGCTATAGCCATTGTATTATTAGTACTTCCAGTTAGAAGTGAATTTTCAAATTCGCCATTACCATACTCACCTAAAACTTTTGTATATAATTTGTTATTTACATTTGTATTATTTCCTGCATTTCCATATTCGTTATAACCAGAAGTCCATGTACTTCCATCTTCTCTTATAATAGAAGTTACATATTGTCTAGCATTAATATCTGTTGCATCTTCAATTATATTTCCAGTAGAATCTTTTGCTACAACTGGTATTAATCTTCTAGTTGTATCTCCTTGTGCTAATTGACCATATCCATTATAACCAACTGAATATATTTTACCATCTTCACTTAGCATTAAAGTATAATTAACACCTACAGATACTTTAATAATATTTGAAATATTATTTTTACCACCTTCATCCAATACTTTTACTGGAATAGTAGTATTAGTTCTATTATTTATTCCTAATTGACCATTAGTATTTAATCCTGTAGCCCATACTGTTCCATCAGAATCTAATAATACTAAATGATTTCCTCCTGCACTTATATCCATTATATTATTTACTTTTCTTACTCTTGAAGGTATTGTAGATTTTGTTGTTGTATTATTTCCAAGTTGTCCATATCCATTATAACCCCAAGCATATACTGTACCATTATTTTTCAATGCTGCCATATAATAGTTATTTGCAGAAATTGCAACTATATCACTTAAATAATCTAATCCACTTTCAGATTTAACTTGAACAAATGCATTTGTTCCTGTTGAGTTATTTTGACCTAATTGTCCATAGTTGTTTTGACCTGTTACCCATACTGTTCCGTCTTTCTTTAGAACAGCTGTAAAGTTACCACCAGCAGCCACATCTATAACATCAGTCATATTTGTAGCAGTAGGCTCTAACATATTAGATGTATTTCCAAGTCCCAATTGTCCATAATCATTTAGACCCCATGTCCATACAGTTCCATCAGATTTTAAAGCAACATAATGATTTAATCCTCCAGATACTTTTGGCCATGTTATTCCATCCCTTGCGGGAACAACAATTTTAACTGTTGTAGTCAAACCTAATTGATCATTTGTAATTTTAACATATGTTGTTCCAGCTCCTGTTGAAATTATATTTCCATATTGGTCAACCTCAACAACATCTTTGTTAAATGACTTAAATGTATTTGCACCAGCATCTACTGTAGCTGTTAATAAATTAAATCCACTTTCTACTTTTACATCTATTTTTTTAGTTTCTCCAATTTTACTAAATGTAATGAATTTCTCATTTACATCAAGTTTTGGATTACTAATACATTCAACAGTGCTACTTGTTACATTAGAATCATTTCCTAATTCACCATTACCATTATATCCAACAGTCCATACTGTTCCATCATTTTTTACAAATGTTGTATGATATCCTTCTGATGCAATAAGCATCAAATTATCAAAATCTTCATTTGTCTTATCAGATACAACACGTTTTGGTATTTTTACTGAAGTTGTATTACCCAATCCAAGTTGACCATAAGAATTATCTCCCCATGAATATGCAAATCCATTGCTATCTATTGCATATGAAGAATAAAGTCCAGCATTTACATATACAATATTTTCTAAATATGCACTTCCATCTGAATTTAAAACTTGTTTTGGTAATGAACTATCTGTTTTATTGTTTATACCTAATTGACCATGTGAATTATCACCAAAACTCCAAACATTACCATTACCATCTAAAGCAAGAGCATACCATCCTCCCATAGATATTTGAATAATATTTGTTAACACACCATTACCGGCACTATTTTTTACTTGTTTTATTCTATATGATGCATTTGTATTTCCAATACCAAGTCCACCATTACAGTTATGACCTGTTGCCCATAATGTTCCATCTTGTTTTATTATTGCAGATTCACATTGACCAATTGCAATATCTTTTACTCCACTAACATTTCCAATTCCATTACTATTTAACATATATACTGGAGTTGTTCTACTTGTTGATGTATTATCACCTAAAATTCCTTGACCATTCCATCCACAACCAACAACTTCGGTTGAATCAAGTAATGCAATCCATTGATGTCTTATAGCAGTAATTTTAGTAACATTTTGTAAATATCCAATTCCATTTACTCCCATTACCTGCATAGGCACTGTACTTTGTACAGTATTATTTTGACCTAATTGTCCATAATCATTATATCCCCATGCCCATAATGTTCCATCTGCTTTTAATGCCATTGAAAAATGATCACCGGCAGAAATATCTATTACATTATCAATATTAACTTTTGTAGGTACATACATACTTGTTGTTGTTCCAATACCTAATTGACCATATGCATTATAACCCCATGTCCATACTGTTCCATCAGATTTCAAAGCAATAGTATGGTTCTTTCCAGAAGCAATCTTTGGTGTTGCTATAGCACCATCTTCAAGAACATTTACATCAATTGTTACAACTTTTCCAGATAATTCATCAGTTCCTATAACTTTAGTAATACCTAGTTTTATTGCCTTAATATTACCATCTGCTGAAACTGTTGCAACATTTTCATTTAAAGACTTAAATGTAACTGATCTATTAAGTTCATCTTCAGCTTTAAATAAATTAAATGATTCCATTTTTACTGTAACTTTTTGCTCTTTACCAACTGTTAATTTTACAGTATTTGGATTAGCAATTATTTTTGAACCTATATATATAGGTAAAGCTGTACTTGATATTGTTGGATCACCTAATTGTTTTTGATCATTTAATCCCCAAACTTGTACATAACCATTATTATCAACAGCTAATCCATGATTTGCACCAGCACCTATATATAAAATATCATTTATTTCACTTTCACCAGTACTATTTCTTACTTTTACAGGAATTAATGCATTATTTGAACTACCATTACCAAGTTCACCAGATGTTGCAATTCCCCATGAATATACTTCTCCAGACTTAGATAAAGCATATGTCGTATTTGATCCAGATTTAATTGTTGTAATATTATTTAAAGGACCGTCCCCATTTTCGTTTAAAACTTGAACTGGTATTTGTTTTGAAACTTTTGTATTATCACCTAATTGTCCTGATGTTCCAAGACCAACTGATACTATTGTTCCATTACTTTTTAATATGTTTGTTGAATAATTTGTTGCAGAAATGCTAATAGCATCATTTATATATGAATTTTCATCTGCAAGTACTTTAACAGGAATTAATTTTGAAACTTTTGTGTTATCTCCTAATTGTCCATATGTGTTATCTCCCCATGTATATACACTTCCATCTGATTTTAGTGCAACTACATGTCTCTTTCCACAACTTACACTAATAACACCTGCTAAATTAGCTTTTGCTTTTACAGGAGTATATTTTGAAGTTTTGCTACCATCACCAAGTTGTCCATAATTATTTTGTCCCCAACTCCATACTTCTCCTTGTTTATTTACTGCAATTGAATAATTTTCTCCTGCAGAAATATAAATAATATCTTGTAAATATCCATCACCATTTTCAGCTAGAACCTGGACAGGAGTATATTTTGAAATTTGTGTATTATCACCAAGTTGTCCATAATTGTTGTAACCCCATGACCAAACTGTTCCATCATTTTTTAATGCTAATACATGGTTTGTTCCACTTGCAATCATTTGTATATCTTGTAAATATCCAACTCCATCTTTTCCGAGTACTTGTGTTTGTAAATCTGTTGAAACTGTTGAATTATTTCCAAGTTGACCAAATTTATTATATCCCCAAGTCCATACTGTTCCATCGCCTTTTAATGCTACAGAGTGTTTACTTCCACCATCAACCATTGGTTCATATTTCATATCTTCTTGTGCTTTTATAACTTTTACATAAACTGCAGCTTCAATGTTTCTTGTAGTATCTGTTATTTTAATTAATGTATTTCCAATTCCTACAGCATTAACTTTTCCATCTGCTGAAACTGTTGCAACAGATTTATCCAATGATTCATATTTTAATTTTCCTGGTTCAATATCTTTTATATATACATTAAATGAATCTTCAATTTGTGCATTTATTTGTTTTTCATCATTTATATTCATTGTAAATATTATATCTTCTGGTTTTAAAGCAATTTCACCAATTTGAACAATATTCATTCTTTGGTAAACAGTATCATCACCAATTTGACCATATGTATTTAATCCAACTGTCCAAACATTTCCCTCTTCATCTATATAACCAGCATTATTTAATGATCTAGATCCACTTGGTAAAATATCTAATCCATTAGCCTCTGCTGTATTTTCTTCATTATTTACAGGAATTAATACTGTTGAATTTGTTGTTGTATTATTACCTAATTGTCCATAATTATTTTGACCTGTTATTAAAACATGTTTTGCATTATTACTATCCAATGCCTTAACAATTACTCTATGTCCAGTTGCACCTATATCTACAACTTTATTTAATGATTCAACTTTAGCATTTTCTAAATCTATTTGTACTGGATATGAAGTGCTTGTAGTATTTCCTATTCCTAATTGTCCAACATTGTTTTGTCCCCATACCCAAGCTTCATTGTTATCATTCAATGCTATAACACTATTTGTTCCAGTAGCAATTTTTATTACATCTTTTAATACTCCATTTCTAGCATTATTAATTACTGGATTTGGTGTATATCTACCAGCAGAAGATCCAGATCCTGTATTTGTAGCATTTTGTCCTAATGTTCCATAATAGTTATATCCAGTAGACCAAACAGTTCCATCTCCTATTTGAATTATAGTTCCATTTGAATTTGTTTCTACATTTACTGCATTAAATACAGTATCCATTTTTGTTGGTAATGATTTATTTGTATTATTTAATATACCTAATTCTCCATATGCATTTCTACCAAAATTATAGACATATCCATCATTTGTAAGTACTGACGAAAATTTATAACCTGCACTAACATCTACAATATTTTTTATAGTATTATCCCCATCACTATTTAAAACTTTTGTAGCATATACACATCTTGAAGTAGATCCATTACCTAATTGTCCATAATCATTATACCCCCATGCATATACTTCTCCATTACTATTTACAGCAATTGCATGGTCTTCTCCAGCAGAAATTTTTACAATATTTGATAAATATTCTTTTGAATTTATTTTTACTCTAATAGGTTTACTTCTATTTACAGTCGTACCATCACCTAATTGACCATTAGTATTTATACCTGTTGCCCAAACAGAGCCATCAGCCTTTAATATTACTGTAAAATTATCACCTTGCGAAATTTGTGGTTTTGTTATAGCTTTTTCGTTATTTTGTATTACATTAACAATTGATTGAGTTTTATATCCATTAACAGTATCTTTAATTGTTATTGTACATTCTCCAAGTCCAACTGCTGTAATAGTTCCATCATTTGAAACTTTTGCAACAGAATTATCAGATGATGACCAATCTAAGTTTTCAATTTTTATATGTCCAGCTAAAGCATTTAATCTTTTAGAAACTGACACATTTAATTTTGTACTTTCACCTTGTTTTACATATACAGCTCTTTTATCTGCTGTTATAAAATCTGGGTTAAGTTCGGTTACAGTTGCTTGAGTAGTTGTACGATTAGATAATAGTCTAACACCATTATCAGCATCTCTTCTTCCCCAGCCTAAAACTGTACCATCTTCTTTTATGCAGAAACTTACATTTCCTGATGTATTTTTATCTAAAGTAACAACTTTATCTGTAAATTCCTCACCGTATTGAGTTTTTAATTTTTGAGGATATGAACTATTTGATGTAGTATTATTACCTATATTTCCATATGCATTATATCCCCATCCATAAACTTCACCATTACCTAAAATAGCAAATGACGTTTCATAATCTGTTCCTATTTCAGTTACATTAGTTAAAGCCTCTGTCGAATTTAATTTTATTTGTACTGGTGATTCCTTACAATATGCACTGCTACTACCTGATGTTGAAGCAGTACCAATTCCAAGTTCACCATATTGGTTCAATCCCCAAGCCCAAGCTGTTCCATCAGCCTTTATTGCTAGTACATTATTTCTTCCACCAGCAATTTTAACAACATCAGAAATACTTGACTTAGTTGGTAAAACACTTGATGTAGCTTTTGTACCATTACCAACTTGACCTTGATAATTATAACCCCATCCAAATACATTACCTGTATTTGTAAGTGCTATACAAGATCTTACTGTCGTAGAAATATCACAAATATCAATTAACTTACCTCTTCCACTTGAATCTTTTACTTGAATAGCCACATTTGAATTTGTTGTTGAATTATTTCCAAGTGCTCCGTATCCGTTATATCCCCATGACCATACTGTTCCATCATTTTTTAATGCTATTGCATATGCTGAACCACAAGCCACTTTTGTAATACCAGTTAATTCATTTCCATTTTCATCAATTACATATACTGGTATATTTCTACTAACAGTTTGACCATTACCAAGTTGACCAGATGAACCTAATCCCCATGCTACAACTCTACCATCATCTTTTACAGCTGTAACAAAGTTTTCTCCACTAGAAATACTACAAACATTTGATAATTTATCAACTCCATTAACATCTAATACACTTTGCTCTTCAGAATGTGACACATTATCACCATTTCCTAATTGTCCATATTTGTTACTTCCCCATGTAACAACACTTCCATCAGATTTCAATAATGTTACTGCACTATTACCACCAGATATTTCAGATTTTACTTTATCATCAGAATCTCTTACAACTTTTACTAAAGCCATTGTTTTCCATTCATTTACTTTATCTTCAACAACAATTCTAGATGTTCCTTGTTTTAATGCTGTAATATATCCCTCTGCACTTATTGAGGCAACACTTGGTGTTGTAGAAGTATATGTAATATTATCTGTATTATCGCTTTCATTTTCATAAACATTAAATCCAGATTTGATACTAGCATTTAATTGCTTTCCTTTACCTTCTTGTAATAAAATTTCATTTTCATCTAACACAAGTTTTGCATTTCCCATTCTTGTGTATAATTTTGCATTATTATAATATCCATTACCAATTTGACCATATTGACCTGATCCAGAAACATATACAGTTCCATCATTTTTTATAAGTGCTGTATTATATGTATTTTCAATTGAATGTGGTACATTAATAATTCCATTTATATAATTTTCACCATTATAATCATATAATTTATTAACTACTAATAAATCTGTATTATTATTTTGAGACAATTGATAATCACTATTTTCACCTGTAGCCCAAACTTCATTATCATCAGTTATTAAAAATGTAATTCTCTCAGAAGTTCCTATTTTTCTTATATTTCCTATTCCATTTAAACCATCCGTATTATCTAATACAAAACGAGGATAACTTATATTTGAAGATGCCTTATTTCCTAATTGGCCATTTCCACCATATCCCCAAGTTAATACTTGTTTATTCGTTGTAAGGGCCACACTATGCCATCCACCACAAGCAATTTCAGTAATATCTTTTAGTACTCCATCTTTATTTTCATTCATAACTTGTTTAGCAACTCTAATACCTTGATCAGAACTTCCAGAAGAAGTCATTGTTGAATTAATACCTAACTCACCATAATAATTTCTTCCAATTCCCCATACAGTTCCATCTCCTCTTAGCATTAATGCATGCCATCTACCAGCTGAAACTTGTACAACATTTTGCATTTCTTTTGTTTGTACTGGTAATAATCTATTTGTATTTGTGTAATCACCAAGTTGTCCATAAACATTATATCCACAACTATATACATTTCCATATTTGTCAACTAAAATACTATTTCCATTGCTTGCACTTATATCAACAATATCAGTTATTGGATCTGTTCCAAATGTATCCAACATCTCTTTTGCATATTTAGAATTTACAGTTGTTCCATTACCTAATTGTCCAAATTTATTTAATCCCCAAGAATAAACTTTTCCATCTTTAGTTAATGCTAAAACATGTGATGTTCCTGCAGATATTTTTACAACATTTTTCAATGTTGAATCTTGATTAATTTTTACCTCAGTTAATTCTGCACTTGTTGTATTACTACTTCCATTTCCACATTGACCGACATCATTTAAACCAGTTGACCATACTGTTCCATCAGATTTTAAAACTATTGTATAATTTAAACCTTGCTCAACTTGAGGTACTGTTATTGCGTTTTCTGTATTTCTTGTTACATATACAATACTAGAAGCAATGTAACCGTATTTGTTATCAACAGCTCTTATTGTTGTTTGACCTTCTGATTTAGCTGTAATATTTCCGTTATTATCAACTGTAGCAATTTTTTCATTACTACTTGTCCATGTTATTGTACCAGTAACTGGAGCTCTAGCATACATATTAAAGTTTTGAACAACATTTGTATTTAATTTTTTCTTATCCCCAACTTTTATATATGAAGCTCTATCATCAATTTCCATATATGATACATTCATTTCTTTAGCTGACTTTAAGGTTTCTGTCATTTTTCCAAACAATTGATATGATGTATTTTTTCCAATTCCTAATACACTACCATCTGCTCTTATCATATGTTCCGGAGAAAGATTTGTACTACTGTTTGTTCTTGCCATAGAGCTACTTAATTTTACAATATTATTTGTTAAAGCTTCACCATATTTAGATTTTACTTCAACATAATAAGATTTATTTGTTGTTGTATTATCACCAACTTCACCTTGTGCATTTCCACCACAAGCAAATACCTTATTATTACTATCTAAAATGAAATGTGTTCCACCAGAAGTACCTATATCGACAATATTTGTCACATATGTTGTTGAATCAAACTTACATTGTTTAGGAGCAAGTTCAACACTAGTTGTTCCAATGCCAAGTTGTCCATATGCATTCCATCCCCAAGACCATACTGTTCCGTCTTCTTTTAATGCTAAAATAGAGTATGCTCCAGAGCTAATTTTTGCGACATTATCTATAATTGTTTTTCTTGGAATTCCATGAGTTGAACTATCAGTAGAAGCATTTACTCCAAGTTGTCCATCGCTATTTGATCCCCAAGACCATATTGTTCCATCTTCCTTCAATGCGTGTGATGAGTACATTGTTGTTGAAATATCTATTATACCAGATAAATATCCTTTTCCATATTCATCAAGAACTTTTTTAGCATATGCTGAAACAGCAGAATTATTTGTTCCTAACTGACCATATCCATTGTATCCCCAAGAATATATTTCGCCATTTTTTGTTAATGCTAATGTGAAATCATTTCCTCTTGAAATTTTAACAACATCTTTAATTTTATTACCATCACTATCTAAAACATATACAGGAACTGTGGAATCTGTATTTGTACCATTTCCTAAATTATATGAGCCATTATTTCCCCATGACACAACAGATCCATCTTCTAATACAGCAGAAGCATTATCATATCCAACAGCAATGTCCTTAACCTTTGTTAATTTTCCTTTTCCATCTGGAGAAAGAACTTGCACTGGCTCTGACTGATTATTTGTATTTCCAGTTCCAAGAACACCAGAAGCTCCCAGACCCCAAGACCATACTGTCCCATCTTCTTTTAATGCTATTGTAAAATTTAATCCAGATGATATCTTACTATCTGTATATCCTAAACTATTACTTACAGTAACCTCTATAACTTCTGTTATATTATTATTAAAATCTGTGACTTTAACTCTTGTTTTACCTATACGCTTAGCAGTCATAACACCAGTAGAAGTTACAGTCACAACATCATTATTTTCTGACTCATATTTAATATTGCTTCCAACTGTTTTTATAGTATTGAAAACATTAAAACCCTGATTAACTTTTAAATTAATATTTTCAGTTGTATTAACTTTCATATGTACATTTCTACTATCAGCTTCTAATTGATATTTTCCACTTATTACTGGCAAATATGTATTAAAATATGTACCATTTCCTAATTGTCCATTTGATCCTGTACCAGTTATAACAACAGTACCATCTTCAAGAATATATCCAGAATTTATTGAATTCGAAGGACCTGTACTTGCACTAATTACGCCTTCCAAATCACCTGTTCCATCAACATCTTTTACTCTTGTTAGTGTATTAATTGGTGATGTAACATTTCCTAAACCTAATTGACCAGATGTATTTAATCCTGCTGAATATACTTTTCCATCTTTTGTTGTTATAAAAGATGTAGCATTTCCAGCATATATATTTGCAATATTTTCTAAATCAACCAATTCTTCATTTTCATTTAATATTTTACAAGTATTAAGCTTACTACTATTAGCAGTTGAAGATTGTGATAATTGTCCAGAGCTTCCTAATCCTGCTGAATAAGCTTTTCCATCTTCTCTTAAAACTAAAGTATGAGTTCCACCAGCTATAACATCATATACATCTTTATATATCAATTTTTCTGTAGAACTTCCAATTTCTAATGGAGTAAATTTTGTTGTTGTATCTCCCATTATTAATTGTCCAGAAGTGTTTAGTCCAGTACCTAATGCTGTTCCATCCCCTCTAACTAGCATTGTATACTCAGCACCACAACTAACTTTTACAATATTATAAGCATCAGCAACTTTTATCGGTAATCTTCGAGCAGTTGTTGTATGATTTCCTAATTGATAATTAGCATTTTTTCCCCACGTATATAAATTACCAAATTTATCAACCGCAGAGCTATGAGCTGTTCCTGCTGATATATCTATTATGTTTGTTAAAAATCCTTGGCCATCTTCTGAAAGTACTTTAACAGCATATGTACTATTATCATTAGAATTTTGTCCTAATTGACCATAATTATTTAATCCCCATGTATATACATCACCATTAGAAGTCATTGCCAACATATGACTATCACCAGCAGAAATTTTAATTATATTTGTTAAATATGTATTTTCTGATGTTTTAACTTGAGTTAAATCTGCTGTATAATCTAATGTTCCATTTCCTAATTGACCTCTTGAATTAAGACCAGACATCCATACAGTTCCATCATTTTTTAGTACTGCTGTATAACTATTTCCTTGAACAATCATTGGTGTTGCAATACTATTTTCACTATTATTTGTAACATTAATTGTTGCTTGTGCTCTATATCCATGTAAATCTTCTGTAACAATTATTGTTGTTGTACCTATTTTCTTTGCAATCACATTTCCAGCCTTATCTACAGTTGCAATATTCTCATTTGTACTCTTCCATGTTAAATTTCCATATTCAGGAGCCTTAGCAAATAAATTAAAGTTTTCAACAGTTCTTACACTTAATTTTTTACTACTTCCCAATTTTATAGTTGAAATCTTATCTGTTACTTCTAAATAGCTTGTTCTAACATCTTCAATATATGATCTAGTTTCATATTTTCCACCATCTAAAAGTTGACCATTATTTGATTTACCACAAGATAAAATACTTCCATCTTCTCTAATCATATAATTTGTATATGCAGGTTCTGAATTAGAAAATAGTCCTATAATCTTTGGCTCTAATTCATTATAATATCTTCGTAAACATTTAGTAGGCAAATTTACATTCGAAGATGTGATAATTCCTAATTGACTATAATTATTTAGTCCCCATGCATATGCTGTTCCATCGCTTGTAACAGCAAAGCTAGATTCATATGCTGTACCTATGTCTACAACATCTGTTAAATAATCTGTAGAATTTAACTTAACCTGAACAGCAGTTGTTCTTACATAATTTGCATCACTTGATGATGTGCTTGATACACCAATTCCTAATTGACCATATCTATTTAATCCCCAAGCCCATACTGTTCCGTCATTTTTTAAAACAAGTGTTATATAACATCCTGTAGCGACTTTTTTTACATCAGTTACATTTTTTGCTTGTACTGGTAGTGATCTTTGAGTTCTTGCACCATCTCCCATTTGTGCTGATGCACCAGCTCCCCAAGACCATACTGTTCCATCATTTTTTACTACTGATACATATGCTGCACCAGCACTAACTTGAACAACATCTTTTAAATAATCATTTCCAGTTGAATCTAATACTTGTATTGCATATGCAGAAGATGTTTTAGTATTATTTCCTAATTGACCATAATCATTACTTCCCCATGTAAACACAGTTCCATCCGCTCTTACAGCTATTGCATGATTTCTTGATGCAGAAATACCTACTATTCCTGATAATTTATTGCCATTATAATCCATTACAAATACTGGTTTTCTTGAAATTTCTCCAATATTTCCTAATTGACCATCATTATTTAGTCCCCATGCAACAACATTTCCATTTTTCAAAAGTGCTATTGAAAAATAAGTTCCTGAAGCAATATCTACTACATCAGATAAATATTTGCTACCATTTACACCAGAAACTTGAATTGGATTTTCAGTTTCACTAGTTAAAACTCCTCCATCACCAAGTTGACCATATGTATTATCACCCCAAGACCATACTGTTCCATCATTTTTCAATGCAATTGTATGATTGACTCCTGCAGAAATTTTGTATATATTTGAATTTCTTTCTCCAACAATAATTTGAGCAACAGTTTCAATATTAGTTGTTATATCAGTTATTTTTACTCCTGTCTTTCCATCAGAAATTCCTTTAATTACACCATTATTATCTACTTCAACAATATCTGTATTTAAACTTTCAAATTTTAAATTTTCTTTACTTACAGTATAATTTTTATTTATCTTTAAATTAAATCCTATATTTGATTTAACATCTAAAGTTTTCGTTTCATTTTTATTTAATTGATATAGCTCTTCAACATATAAATTTTTAAAATCAATTTTTGTTATTACATTACTACTTGCATATGTTAAATTTGCATGTTGTCCACTAGTTCCAAGACCAGTTATACCAACAGTTCCATCATCAAAGGCAAATCCATATGTTGTTCCTGTTGAATGTCCAAGAGATACAACATCTTTTAATGCCTCTGTTTTGGTTTCATTTTTTACAACTGTAAATACTTTTGATGTAGTAGTTGATGCTATTGATAATTCACCTGTTTTATTTAAGCCTGTAGCATATACATTTCCAGCTCTGTCTTCAATATAAGTTGAAGTTGGTCCTGTACCAATATTTGAAATATTTTCCATAATGCCACTATTTGCTAATCCCTTTAAATCAATCGGTGCTGTTTGATTTTTTGTTGTATTATTTCCCAATTGATAATTGTTATTATATCCCCAAATATATGCCGTAGCATCCTCTTTCAAAGCAATTGTATGATGTCTTCCAGATGCAACTCTGACTATTCCTGTTAACACTCCATTTCTTTCACTATTTATAGATTGAACAAGCTCTGCTTTATTTGTAGTAGTTCCATCTGCCAATTGTCCAACATTATTATAACCAGTACCCCAAACAGTTCCATCACCTTTTAAAACTATAGTCGAATAATATCCACCTTGTGCCTGAATAACATTGTAACTATCATGCATTTTTGTTGGTAATACTCTAGCAGTTGCAGAATTTATTCCTAAACCATAATATCCATTATAACCCCATCCATATACAGTTTTATCTTTCATAACAGCTATTGAAAAATCATATCCTGCAGATATATCAACAACATCTTTTAAAAATTCTTTTCCTGTACTATCTAAAACCTGTATTGCATATGATGAGTTAACTTTTGTATTATTTCCCAATTGACCATTTGAATTCAATCCCCATGCCCAAACAGTTCCATCTTTCTTTAAAGCAATTACATGTTGTTCTCCAACTTCAATTTTTCTTATATCAGTTAAATATGTATCTCTATCAATCTTTACTTGTGTTGGTATGTTTATATCCATATTTGAAGCAATTCCAGTTACGCCATTTTCAGCAGCACCAGATGTCCAAACAGTTCCATCTTCTTTCAACATTGCAGTAAATGTTGTACCACTTAAAACCTGTGGAATAGCAATTGCTCCTTCTGATATAACATTAATTATAGATTCTGCCTTATAGCCACTTGTTTCATCTTCTGCAATAATTGTTACATAACCACTTGATTTTGCAGTCACTTTACCTGAATCATCAACTGTTGCTATATTTGAATCTGATGATTTATATTTTATATTTCCAATAGTCGCTTTAAAATCATTTATATAAAATCCATTAATTACTTCAACTGATAAATTTAATGTCTTCCCAATTTCCAAATATTCCTGATTATTACTTAAACTTAAATATGATTCACTAATTTTATCTGAATAATTGATCGCACTAACATGATCACTCAAAAATTCATATGCCCCTGCGTAACCATTAGCATAAATATTACCTTCTTCATCAAAAAACATATTTGTAGAAGTATTTTGTCCATCTTGTAATTTTAAAATTTTAGGTAATTGAATACTATTTTTTCCAACTACTTTTGAAGCAACTTTTTGATTTGTTACATTTCCATTTCCAATTTCACCTGATGTATTAAGACCCCATCCATAAAGCTCTCCATCAGAATTTAATGCAAAACTTGTTTCATAATTTGATGCAATATCAACTATGTTTTCAAGATTTAAAACTTGAACTGGTGTTGTTTTTTTATAAGCTGCATTTGATGTAGATGTCGAAGATGTATTTATACCTAAATTTCCATATCTGTTTATACCCCAAGACCATACTGTTTTATCGTCTTTTAATGCTAATGTTTGTAAACCACCAGCATCAACTTTTGTAACATTAGTAATTCCAACTTTTACAGGAATATATGAAGTTACAGCACCACCATTTCCAAGTTGACCACTTGTTCCAAGTCCCCAAGTGTATACTTCTCCATCATTTGTTAAAGCAACAGAAAAATCATGTCCTCCAGATACTTGTTTAATATTATCTAATTCACCAATCTCTGTTGATTCTGTTCCATCTTCAGATGTTACTACATTTTTCTGTTTTACTTTTTGTGCTACAACTCTTTTATAATCAGCATTACTTGCAGTTGTATTTCCAACATTCAAACCAAGTTGTCCATAACTATTTAATCCCCATGAATATACAGTTCCATCATTTGAAACAGCTAAACCATGGAATGAACCTGCTGAAATTTGTTTTATATTTTCTATATCTTTTCCATTTTCATCTTGAACATACACAGGAACACCAGATGAATCTGTTGTATTATTACCCAATTGGCCATATGTATTTTGACCCCATGCTAAAACTTTTCCATCATCTGTTAAAGCAATTGCAAAACTTTCACCTACCGAAATTTGTTTTATGTTGCTCAATTTTCCTTCACCATTTACTCCTAAAACTTGATTAGGTTGTGAAATTTTTTCATTTGCAATATTTCCATTTCCAAGTTGTCCATATGAATTATTACCCCAACTCCATACTGTTCCATCTGGTTTCAATGCTAACTCAAATAAATTTCCAGATGCTATTTGAGCATTATTAATATCATATTCAGAAGTACTATTTACACTAAAATTAGATTCAGAAGAGCTCATTAAAGCAGTGCTAGATTTTTCACTATCACTGTCATTTGATATAAAATTAGTTTCACTTGTTTGATCAACAGAACCTGTTTCTCCAACAAATATTTTTGAAACATCAAAATTTTCAATTTTCCCATTAAATTTTGCCATAGCAAAACAGCCTGAAATTATTGCAACAATAATCAGACTAAAAAGTAAAACTTTTTGCTTAACCTCTCTCTTAAATTTCTTGCTCATCTTCATCTAAAATCTTCTCCTTTGCTCAAATATTTAGTATAGCTAATTTATAATATATTTAATAAAAACTTATCAAATCTTAAAATGTCAATATAAATATACATACCTACTACGGATATCTATATTAAAGACATATATTTCACTTTTATATCATTTCAATTACTTTTTCGTTACAATTCGACATTTTAATTTTCATTAGGGACATAATGAATAGAGCAAAAAACGCACACTAAAAAACTATCCATTTCTGCATAGCTCTTTAGTGTGCATTTTCCGTAGATTTATTTAACTGGCACACTATTTATTCTTGAAATTTGACCCCCCTTAACTTTTATTTCAAGAGTATTTTGTTTTGATTTAATATAAAAATATTCATCTTCATCTCTTAAAATTTTTAAGCATGAAACATCATTTTCACTTAAATCACTTTCGCCTAGCTCTTTAAACTGTTTAATAGCAAGCTTTTTTGCATTATCCTCTGATATTTCAGAGCCCTCTTTTGTGTTTGATTGTATAACTTCAACACCATCTAACATTATTTTTTCTTTCTTTTCTGGCATAAACACTATTACAAGTGAAACTACAATAATAACAACGCAAGAAATTATAGCAATATTATACAAAGTCAAACTTTTTTTGAATTTTTTACTTAGCTTCATAATACTTCTCCTTCGCCATTTCCTTAGGCTTTCTGTTTTTTGGGTTCACTTAATAAACCTCAAAATGCGGATTTTTTTATCCATTTTTAGGCTTTTTTTTATTTTTAATATGTTTTATTTATATTATTTTATATATTTTTTTATAAACCTTTTTTTAGGGTTCACTTAATAAACCTTAAATTACGGCTTTTTTTACCCCAATTTAGGTTGAATTTATATATTTTTTCACGTTTCTAGTATAATTTTTAATATTATGTTATTTACAATCCCCTAATAGTTCTATCCGTGTGCAAAGATTAAACTATTAGGAAGATTGTATGCACACTAATAACATATATCTTTTAAAACTTTATTTAATAATTATAATTACTTTAGACATCAATTTTATTTAATAATTATAATTATTTTATGACCTCAATTCTATTTATTACTGAATTATCTAAATTAATCTCGAAAGGCTTATCTGCGTAGTGAATTTTGTATTTAAATACTCTATTTTTGTAATTTATTTCAATAATCTTGCCATCCAATTTTTTACTTATTGAATCATTAAATACTACCTTTACCTTATTATCATAAGTATCCTTATCTAGGTATTGATCAATATCTAATTTTAGATTATTCTTACTTACCTTATCTAATCCTCCAAGTACAAATTCGCCATCTTCTTCTATCAATATTCTAACATTTCGTTTGAATACAATTATTAAAATTAGTATTCCAAGGGCAATTGCTGCTATAATAGCTGCTATTGACTTTTTATTTATACCTTTATTTCTTTCAATATCTTTATCTTCTTGTTTTTTATCATCTTTCGTATTATTCTTTGGTACTTCTTTATTATCTTCTTCTTTTGTATTTTCTTTAGGCTTTGTATTTTGATTTTCTTGTACATTATCATTTGTTATTTGATTATCTTTTGTTTCTTCTTGATTTGGTATATTAGCTTCCTCATTATTGTTATTATTTGTTTTATTATGATGTCTATTTATATTTGTATTATCTTTTGTATTACTATCCTTTGTACTATTTTTCTTTGGTAATACATTAACTATAAAGTTTGTTGTAAATCCACCATAACTTACTTTAATAACTTGTGTTCCAGCATTTTTAGGATTATATTCTGAAATCATATCGCTTGTTACAGGTATTACTGTAATTCCACTTGATTTAACAACTGTAATTGTTGCTCCAGATACATCTAAATTTGCTCCAAAATCGTAATTTGTTTTGTTAGGTTGGGTATTCATTGAAATACCTTTTATTGAGTCTTTAACACTAATTGTGAAACTATTTGACTTACCATCATATGTAACTGTAATCTTTTGTGAACCTACTTTAGTATTATCAAATCCTGATATCATAGAAGCTGTCATATTAGTACTTTCTTTAATTGCTCCACTTGCCATTTTAGTAGTAACTTTACCACCAGTTAAGTCTAGGCTCTCTCCATATTCGTAATTTCTCTTAGTAGGAGGTGTTATAAATAAACTATTTAATTCATAATCCTCTACTGTAACGGGGAATGTTTGAGATAATCCGTCATATGTTACTGTTAAAGTTTGAGTTCCTAGCTTATTAGAATTGTATCCTGTTACCATGCTTGATGTAATACTAATAATTTCAGTTTCTCCACTTTCTTTAGTAATTTCTATTGTTCCACCTGTTAGATCTAATTTTTGTCCATATAAGTATTTTACTTTATTTGGTAATGTTTTTATAACCATACTATTTGTTAAATCTTGAACTGTTATCCCAAATGTTTTTGTGTATCCTTGATATGAAACTGTTAGGGTTTTAGCCCCTATACTTGTACTATCAAATCCTGTAATCATAGCACTTGTCATTGCAACTGGGGATGTTGCAGTTCCACTTGCCATTACAGCCCTTACTGTACCTCCATTTAAATCAATTGTTTCATTTAACTTGTACACAAGCTTTGTTGGTTCAACAATTTCAATATCTTTTACATAGTCTTTTACATTGACCTTATATTGTACTGTTTTACCCTTATATGTAATTATTAATATCTGCTCTCCTAATTGGTTTGAATTAAATCCAGTTACCATACTAGGAGTTACAGTTACATACTGTTTATTTCCACTAGAACTTGTTACTTCAAGTTGTAATCCTGCTACATCTAGTGATTCTCCATATTTATATTCAGTCTTTGGAGTACCAATTAATGTTACTGATTGAACATTATCTTCAACTGTTACTCCAAATTGTTTAGTAATTCCTTCATAAATTACATTTATAGTCTGACTTCCAGCTTTTGTTTTATCATATCCACTTATGCTTACACTACTATCTGAAAGCGCTACATCTATTTTTGTTCCACTAGCCATTACTTTTTCAATCTTACCACCTGTTAAATCAAGCTCTTCACCGCATTCGTATACTAATTTTGTAGGCGGTGTTAATATAATACCTGTTACATAGTCTTCGACTGTAATTTCATATTCTAGTGTTTTTCCACCATATGATATTTGTAATTTTCTTGTTCCTAATTTAGTAGAATCAAATTCACTTCCATCTAGCTCTTTTATCATATCGTTTGTAATATTTATATTTTGTACTCCGCTATCTTTTACTACTTCAATTTGTCCACCTGTTACATTTAATGGTTCACCATATTTGTAATTTGTTGGTGGCGTAGTTTTAAGTGATATTGATTGTACATTGTCAGTTACATTTACTAAATAATCTGTTGTTTTTGTTATTCCGTTTTCTGTATAATCTACAGTTAATTTTAAATCTTTCGATTCTTGTGTATTATCAAATCCTGAAACTGTTACTTTAGGTGAACTCATTGTAACTATTTCTGTTCCTACAGCTCTTGTTACAAGTAGCTCTCCTGTTGTAATATCTAATGTTTCATTAACCTTATACTCTGTTTGTGGTAGAGTTTTTATAGTTATTGATTTGACATCATTTATTATTGTTATTGGATAATTTACTGTTCCAGTTTGTCCATCTTTTGAATATTCTATTTTCAATGTTTTATCCACTTTTTGTGTTCCATCATAACTTGCTGGACTCATATTTAATGGACTTCCATCACTTTCTGTTATTGTTGCTTTATTTATATCTAATGTTCCTGATGTTCCATCTTCATATGTTAAATTTATTTCTCCACCTGTTAAGTCTAAGCTATCTCCGTGATTATATGTTGTTTTTGTTGGTGGTGTTATTGTTATTCCTGATACTGTATTCATTAATGTTACTTGTAAGCTTGTTGTAAAATTATTTCCGTTTGTGTAACTGCTTGAATCATTATCTGTATATGTTATTTTTAAATTTTGTGCTGTTGTTGTTGCTTTGTTATATCCACTTACCATATTTTCTGCTAGAGCTATTGGGGATTGTGCTCCTGCTTTTGCGTATGTTACTGTATA